>CDYK01014648.1_pt1 | contig 139028 bp, 124 predicted proteins | sample 554841 | NCBI WGS metagenome assembly CDYK01 (sample SAMEA3182102, study PRJEB8094) | gut metagenome | biome: human; feature: gut; material: Stool; isolation source: human stools | place: Canada | collected 2013-02-18
CGGCTACTGATCGTCGCCTTGGTGGGCCGTTACCTCACCAACAAGCTAATCAGACGCGGGTCCATCTTATACCACCGGAGTTTTTCACACTGTATCATGCGATACCGTGCGCTTATGCGGTATTAGCAGTCGTTTCCAACTGTTATCCCCCTGTATAAGGCAGGTTACCCACGCGTTACTCACCCGTCCGCCACTCAGTCTGCCAAAGTGCAAGCACTCCGGCATCTTCGTTCGACTTGCATGTGTTAAGCACGCCGCCAGCGTTCATCCTGAGCCAGGATCAAACTCTCATAAAAAGTTTGTAATCCTTGAATCTCTTATAAACGTTAGCTTATAATTACGATCCTAATTACTGTTCATTGTGTTTCCATTCTAATGAATGAATAGGATTTGTATCAAATCCTTGAAAATATCTTAAAGAAATTTTCAGGGTTAACATGTTATTAATTTGTCAAAGGTTCGTTTTGATCTAGGCTAGGTAAATCAAACGGAGAAGGAGGGATTTGAACCCTCGCGCCGCTATTAACGACCTACTCCCTTTCCAGGGGAGCCCCTTCAGCCGCTTGGGTACTTCTCCACAAGCGCCTAAATCGACGGGATACGTTCGACCTGTCGAATGTATCGAACGGAGAGGGTGGGATTCGAACCCACGCGCCCTTGCGGACAAACGGTTTTCAAGACCGCCTCGTTATGACCACTTCGATACCTCTCCATATTTTAATTTTTTTCAATTAAAAATCGCTGTTTGTATCAGCGACTTTGTTATCTTATCAAAAAGTCCTATACTTGTCAACAGATTTTTTAAATTTTTTTCAAAGTTTTTTCGACAAAGATTTCTGCGATTGCCAGATCCTCCGGTGTGGTGATTTTGATGTTTTCATACGCACCTTCTACCACCTTGCAGCGCACCCCTGCATATTGTTCTACAAGCATCGTATCATCCGTTATATTGTGGGTGTCTCCATTTCTTTTTGCCTCGTACATTGTCTCATAAGCCCGACGAAGCAATGGTACCTGAAATGTCTGCGGTGTCTGAATCTGGTATACAAATTTTCGTTCCGGCGTCTCTACCCCATAATGATCTGTATCCACAATCTTGATCGTATCCTTTGCAGGAACGCCGACCGTACAGGCTCCGCATTCTCTTGCACACGCAATTGAAGCCGATATCATTTCTGCTGTCACGAACGGACGCGCACCATCATGGATCAGCACAATATCGTTTTCTCCCTCTGCTCCAATCGCAGATAATCCCTGATAAACGGAATCATAGCGTTCTTTTCCACCGATACAGATATCCCGAACCTTTGCAAACTGATACCGTTCCGCCAGTTCTTTCTGGCAATGTTCTACAAATTCTTCCTTTGTCACAAGCACTATCGAATCTACTCCGGGATGCTCATCAAAAGCCCGCAACGAATAATACAGCACTTCATGCCCTGCGACTTCCAGAAATTGCTTTGCCTTTTCACTTTTCATACGGCTGCCAACGCCTGCCGCAAGTACGATTGCTGTTACCATTATCTGCGTTCCCCAATCTTTAAATTCGGTATTGCATTCAGATCCAGTCCGTCCCGGATGCCCGCCATATAATTATGATAGCCCGCCACACCGATCATCGCTGCATTATCTGTACAAAAGATTGGCGATGGATAGTAAAACTGCAAGCCCTGTTCAGATGCCACACGCTGCATATTCTCCCGAAGGGAGCTGTTCGATGCCACGCCTCCGGCTAACGCCAGCTTCTTACAGCCATATGCTTTTGCCGCGCGCACCGAATTGTCGGTCAGCACATCCACAACCGCTTGTTGAAACGAAGCAGCCACATCTGCCCGGTTGATCTCCTGATGTTTCATCTCACAGCCGTTCAGGTAATTCAGCACTGCGGATTTCAAGCCACTGAAAGAAAAATCATACGGTGCATCTTCCATAAATGCACGCGGGAAATGAATTGCCTCTTTATTGCCCTCTTTGGCAAGCTTGTCAATCTTCGGTCCGCCCGGATATCCAAGTCCGATTGCACGTGCGACCTTGTCAAATGCCTCGCCCGCTGCATCATCTCTTGTCCGTCCTACAATCTCAAACGTCGTATAGTCCTTCACATAGACCAGATGGGAATGTCCACCGGAAGCTACCATGCACATAAATGGAGGTTCCAGATCCGGATGCTCAATATAATTCGCCGCAATGTGTCCCTCGATATGATGCACACCAACCAGCGGTTTCTTCTTTGCATAAGCAACCGCCTTTGCCGCACTCACACCAACCAGAAGTGCACCTACCAGTCCTGGTCCATAAGTCACTGCCACGGCATCGATATCGTCCCATGTCACATGTGCTTCCTCAATTGCCGCACGAATCACCTGATTGACTTTCTCCACATGCTTCCGCGATGCAATCTCCGGCACTACGCCGCCATACAGCTTGTGAAGTTCAATCTGTGAATAGATAATATTTGATTTTACTTCTCTTCCATCGACAACAATCGCTGCTGCCGTCTCATCGCAGGATGATTCAATTGAAAGTATCGTTGTACTCATAATGTTTCCTCTTTTTCTTGTTGCATCGCTTTCATGCAACCTTTCTTATTCTATCTGGTTATGCAGTTATCTCACGCATACCACTTTCGTTTCTTACTCTGCCGCCTGCGTCGTCGCAGAACCGCTCGGTAACTGGGATTCTGTCCAGCCATAGATCTTCCACTGGTCATTTTCCTTTACCATCGCATACTGACGGTAAAAATAACCTAGATTGTCGCCGGTGTTGATCGTAATACACACTTCCAGCGACGCCATATCTTTTCCATCTTTTGTGAAATACTGCACCTGACTTGCTTCTGGAAGTTCACACATCTTGTATGTATATCCCTGTTCCTTTACTGCCTCGATGTCCTTCTGCAGATTCGCCGGACTGTCACTCTCCGGATTCGCCACGAGCAGATCCATACAATATAACTGCCGCACCTTTTTATTCATGGCATCCAGTTCATCGTCTGCCAGTTTCTGTCCATAAAACGCCTTAAAATAGCGGTTATGCAGCTTCGCCACATCCCGCGGTGTCTTCGGATATTCCGCCGCCATATCATACTCCATCAATGCTTCCACTTCGGTCTTTTGCGACGTGCTTCGCTGAATCGAAGAACGGTTACTCAGATGATTGAAGTACCACAGCACCAGCACGACAAGTAACACCGCTATGATAATGCCTTTGATTGTCACTTCTTTTTTCTTATTTTTTGCCATACAGCATCAATCCTCTTCAAAATTCAAAACCTTTTCTGTGCGATCCTTCGCGATATATCCCTGTGGAAATATCGACTGTACCATCGCCTCGAATTCCTTCGGACGATTCGTCGCCGGACTGTAATGTGTCAGCCACATTTCATGTACCTGTGCTTCCTTCGCAAGCTCCGCAGCCTCCCGCATCATCATGTGCTTATGCTCCTTTGCCTTTGAAAGCTTCTCCTCCTCGCCATACATGCCCTCACAGATAAATAAGCCCGCATCTTTCGCGCACTCCGCGATTGCATCTACCGGGCGGGTATCAGTACAATACGTGACTTTCAAACCCTTCCGTGGGCTTCCCATAACCATATCACTTGTATAGACATTTCCTTCATAATCAACTGTCTCGCCTTTTTGCAGCAGACTCCAATACTGTACCGGAAGTCCTAACGCCCTAGCACGTGCAGCATCGAATTTGCCGGCGCGATCAAGCTCAATATTATACCCATAACAGGTCACACGATGATTCACACGGAATGCCCGAATCCGCAAACCGCAGATCTCAATGACTTCCTCCGGCTGCTCCAGCTCAATGAATTTGATTTCAAACGGAAGCTCCGGTGCAATGATCCGAAGTGAATTGACCACGTGCTCCAGTCCCTTCGGTCCGATCATTGTCAAAGGCTCTGTCCGCTCGGCATTTCCCATCGTCAGAAGCATGCCCGGAAGTCCACTGATATGATCCGCATGGAAATGTGTGATGCAGATCACATCGATTGGCTTAAAACTCCAGCCTTGCAAACGTATTTGATTTTGTGTACCCTCACCGCAATCGATCAGGATACTGCTTCCGTTGTACCGCACCATCAGCGAGGTCAACGCTCTGTACGGAAGCGGCAGCATACCGCCCGTTCCAAGCAAACATAACTCTAACATTCTATTCTCCGTTTTCTGTAAATGCTATCTCATAGATATCTGCATCCTCGTCTGGATGCTTATAATAATTCTTCCGGCAGGCAAGCAGATGATATCCATTTTTCTCATACAAATGCTTTGCCGCACCATTTCCATGCCGTACTTCCAGCAAACCGCGCACAGCATCTATCCGTGCAAATGCAAGATAAGCATCCATCAGTAGCTGTCCAATCCCATCTTTCCGGCATTCCGGGTTGACCGCAATACGCAGCAATTCCGTCTCGTCACCAAGTACATTTGCAAGCAGATACCCACAAGGTGTACCTGCGTCATCCTCTACAAGCCATAAATGATTGTGGCTTTGCGCAAGGGAATCTGCCACCATCGCTTCTGTCCATGCATCGTCAAATGAGTCTTGTTCCATCTGCGCTACACGCTGTGCATATGCATTCGACGTTTCCGCCGCCAGCACACACGAGTTCTGATTCTCACCGACTGCTTGTTCTGTAATTTCACAGTTATAATAAACAATCTTCAACTTCTACGCCTGTCCTTCTGCCGCAAGCTTTTCCTCGCGTTCCCTCTCTGCCTGCGATTTGCGCAGATAAATCGGAATCAGATCATCTGCAGGTTCCTGTTTTCCCTGCTTGAAATACTCTGCGCCAAGACTTGCAACCGCTGACGCACGCTGGCGGTTCAGGTGTGCCGGTGCGAATGCATATGGTACCTGCATGCATTCTGCAAGTACAGACGCGTAAACCGGACAGCCATCTCCAAGGAAGATCACTTCGCGTCCCATCGCATTTAACTTCTCCGCAAGCGCCCGGATATCCATTGCGGATTGATCCAGAAGTACCTGCATGCCATCCTTCGTAAATTCATAAATGCCTGTATAAACCTGGCTTCTTCTCGCATCCATGATCGGGCAGATCAGCTTATCGCTGCCCCACAGATTATACGCAAGCCCGTGACAGGTTGGTACCGAGATAACCGGCTTCTCAAGTGCAAGCCCTAGTCCCTTCACCGTCGCCGCACCGATCCGGAGTCCTGTGAAAGAACCCGGTCCCGCTGCAACTGCAATCGCATCAATCGTATTCAAATCTAACTCTGTCATCTTCACGATCTCATCCAACATCGGAAGCAGTGTCTGCGAATGTGTCTTCTTATAATTTACTGAATATTCCGCTACCAGCAGGTCATCCTCGACAAGCGCCACACTTGCCACCATGCCGGAGCTGTCAACACCTAAGATTCTCATCTCGTTATCTCCTCAATCAAAACCGTTCGATAGTCGAACCCTTTTTCGACGTCTTTTTTTATTGTCACTTTCTTATATTGCGGCGGTAATATATCATAGATCAGTTCCGCCCACTCGATCAGGCAGACACCATCACCGTCAATCGCTTCATAATAGCCGATCTCATCCATCTCATCGTCACTGCCAATCCGGTAGACATCGAAATGGTAAAACGGCATACGCCCTTCGTCATATTCCTTTAATATCGTAAATGTCGGGCTGCTGATCGGCTCCGTCACGCCAAGTCCTGCACCAAAGCCCTGCGAGAACACCGTCTTGCCGCATCCAAGATCACCATACAGACAATACACCTCGCCCGGCTTTGCCTGTGCCGCAAGCTCTTTGCCGATTGCAAAGGTTTCTTCTGCGCTGAAACTTTCTCTTTTATATACCTTTTCCACTTTGATACCTCTTCAAACTTCTGCTGACTCTTGGCTTGTATCCTGCTGTGAAATTCACAACTGATGCCAGAATCTTACCCTTATCGTCGCCCAACTGATCGAGCGGAATCACAAATGCATGCATCCGGTTTGTATAAACCGCAAGCATATATTTCGTCATAAGCAGGCGGTACACGCCTTTCCATTCCAGATCCATATGTTCTTCGCCCTGCGACACACCGATTCCATCATCGCCAAATGTATAGACAAGCGGTTGCTTATACGAAGGGCTTGTCTTCAACTGCTTAAATGTCTTGAATGCAAGTGAGAGTGGATTGATCACGGTAAACATCAACGCCACGATAATGAAAATCGCTTTCTGTCTGCCCGATGTCGTGTTCCAGCCGATCACAAGCATCACAATCGCGCCAAAGCTCAGCACCAATCCTAAAATTCCACTCATACTTCGATAGTTTGTATTCATTACATAACTGAACAATGCCGGAAATGTCATATTTACACTTTTTGTCTTTGCTTCTGTCATAATTTCCTCCGGTCAGATCTTTATAATTCAAATTCAATCTTCTTGTGCTTATTCTCGTACTCGGTGTATTTGACACCCGCCATCTCAAACATCTTCTTCGATGCCATCGTGCTGTCCGAATCTGCATATTTATCGGACATATAGATCACTTCTTTGATTCCCGACTGGATGATTGCCTTCGCGCATTCATTGCACGGGAACAAGGTTACATAGCAGCGGGAACCGCGCAACGTACCGCCACCACGGTAATTCAAAATCGCATTTAACTCCGCATGGCAGACAAAGAAATATTTGCTCGCCATTCCTTCGCCTTCCCGGTCCCACGGCATCTCATCGTCGTTGCAACCGGACGGCATACCATTATAGCCTACGGTTAAGATTCGATTATCCTGATCCACGATACACGCGCCTACCTGTGTATTCGGATCTTTGCTGCGGTTCGCAGACATAATCGCAATCCCCATAAAATACTGATCCCATGTAATATAATCACTACGTTTCATAAACCGCACCTCACTTTACGAGCACATAAGAAAACAGCTGCATCACCGCATGGCAATGCAACTGTATTCTAACACATTTATTTTTGTTTGTCACTTTATTATAATGCAGTGCGGATGCGCATGATCATATCGACCTGCTTGCTCTTCTCCTCAAATGCACCCTCGGTCAGCTTTTCTGTCAGGAATGCATATTCCCCGCTCACATCTGCAAGTGTCACATACTCAACCTCACCGAAGACCTTCTCGATCGTCTCCTTGGATGTTGTGTCTGCCACGCGGACGAAGAACCGGCATGCGAAGTTTGCTCTGTCGCCAAGTTCCACCTTATCCTGCTCCCAGATTGTCATGATATTTGTACCCTGATGCTTCACGGCATCAACGACATCGGCTACAACTGCACTTGCAGTTGGAAGCTTACCGGCGCCCTTGCCATAGAACATTGTATCGCCAAGCATATTTCCGTTCACGAAAATACCGTTGAATACGCCATTGACATGCCCGAGCGGATGATCGCTGTCGATCATGAACGGCGCTACCATCGAATAGATCTTGCCATCATCTTCCCACTTGCTTGTACCAAGCAGCTTGATGCTTGCATGCAAAGCCTTCGCATATTCGATATCAGTCTTTGTGATCTTCGTAATTCCTTCTGTATAGATATCCTGATAGTCTACCTGCTTGCCTAATGCAAGAGATGTCAGAATTGCAATCTTACGGCAGGCGTCATAGCCTTCCACGTCAGCTTCCGGATTACGCTCTGCATAGCCCTTCTCCTGTGCACGCTTCAGCACTTCCTCGAAAGACTTGCCCTCATCTGTCATCTTCGACAGAATATAGTTTGTTGTACCATTTAAAATACCAGTGATCTCTGTGATCTCATCTGCAGTCAGAGACTGGTTCAACGGACGAATGATTGGAATACCACCGCCAACGCTTGCCTCAAACAGGAAGTTTACTTTGTTCGCCTTTGCGATTGCCAGAAGCTCTGCACCGTGTGCTGCAACCAGCTCTTTGTTGGAGGTACAAACACTCTTACCTGCCTCTAATGCCTGCTTCGTGAAATCATACGCCGGCTTAATGCCTCCCATTACCTCTACGATAATCTTTACTTCCGGATCATTCACGATCACATTGTAATCATGTACAAGCACCTTCTCGACCGGATCGTCAGGGAAATCTCTCAAATCAAGTACATACTTGATATTTACCTCCTGTCCGGCACGCTTATTGATACTTGCGTGATTTTTGTTGATTACCTCTACAACTCCGGAACCTACTGTACCGTAGCCAAGCACTGCAATGTTAATCATTTTCCGCTCATCTCCTTTTCTAATGCGTTTTCAATCTGTCCAAATTCATGATCGGACATCAATGTGTCAACCGCGATACTGATCACGATTTCCTCCTGATCGGATTCCGGCAGCGTCAGTTTTACAACATCCTCTAAATATCCGGTCTCCTCTGTATGTACAACCATCGGAATCTGTTTAATGTCCTCTTCCTCTACATTTACAATTCCGAGCACGGTGTCCACCTCAATCGCAAGCTTCATACCGTGTGTCTCTGTGATCAAAAGCTGCGTCTCTGCTGCCTCCTCCGGCATTCCAAACAGTCGTTTCAGACTGAACACCGGAATCACTTCATTCCTCAGATGAATAATTCCCTTGATGCATGCAGGTCCCATCGGCACGGGTACCACATGATACACATACTCTATGCCATTGATCTTCGTCAGCTTCATGCTGTATTTCTGATCATTTAAGTGAAACACAATGTACTTCGTCACTGCCATGCACATTCCTCCTTATTTCGTAGGACGGATTATTCCGTCTCTTCCTTCGTGTTAATCCATTTCAAATACGCACTGATAAATCCATCAATGCCGCCATCTAATACCGCCTGTGCGTTGCTGCACTCAAAGCCGGTTCGCGCATCCTTCACCATCGTGTACGGCTGCAGAACATAATTTCGAATCTGACTTCCCCAGCCATTGTCAGTCACTTCTCCACGAATGCCCGCGAGCTTGGCTTTGTTTTCTTCTTCTTTCATCATAAAGAGCTTCGCTGTCAGCATCTTCATCGCGGTATCCTTGTTGCTGTGCTGGGATCGCTCATTCTGACATTGTACCACAATTCCAGTCGGGATATGCGTGATACGGATTGCAGAACTTGTCTTGTTGATATGCTGTCCACCGGCACCGCTTGAACGATACGTATCGATTCGCAGATCTTCTGGATTGATCTCTACATGGATGCTATCATCCAGTTCCGGCATCACATCGACCGCCGCAAAGCTGGTCTGCCGCTTGCCTGCCGCATTAAATGGCGAAATACGAACCAGACGGTGCACACCTTTCTCGGATTTCAGATATCCATACGCATGCAACCCATTTACCTGAAATGTTACGGATTTGATACCCGCTTCCTCACCATCCAGATAGTCGAGAACTTCTACCGAGAAACCTTTCTTCTCCGCAAACCGCGTATACATACGATATAACATCTGTGCCCAATCGCACGCTTCCGTGCCACCAACACCCGCGTGAATCGTCACGATCGCGTTATTCGCATCATATTCCTCTGAAAGTAACGTATCAATACGGAACTCTTCGAATTTCTCTTCAAACGACGCAAGCTCATTTCCAATCTCTTCGACAAGGCTCGCATCATTTTCTTCTTCTGCCATCTCAATCAAAGTCCCAATATCTTCATACTGGTTCGAAAGCGTTTCAAATTCCTCGATTGTATCTTTCAGATTCTTTAATTCCTTCATTACCTGCTGACTATGTTCTACATCATCCCAGAACCCCGGCTGTTCCAGCATCGGCTCTAACTGCCTAATGCGTAACTGTTTGCCAGCGATGTCAAAGTGAATCCCTCACTTCCGCAAGTGGAGTTTTATATTCATTCAGAGTAAAGCGAAACTGATCTAACTCTATCACTTCCGTCACCACCTTCCGTAATTAACCAATAAACTTCTTCTCGGAGTTGGACATCATATATAATTCTACGCAGACACGCTCTCGCTCACTTCCGCATGTAGCGGTACTAAATTCGATGCTGTCAGTAATTAATTACTGACACATCTCATTAAGTACCGACATGCTCCAATGGTCTGCTTAACAATTATATATGGTATCCAACTCCATCTACAACTATCCTTGAATATACTTTACCTGATTCTATTCTGTATCTTGCAAACACAATTACGTGTGTTTTAGACGCCCTTTACAGGTTTCTACCACAGCACATCTTGTATTTCTTGCCGCTGCCACAAGGACATGGATCGTTACGTCCGATCTTTGCGCTCTCGCGACGAACCGGTCCTTTCTTTACCGAATCGTCCTTGTTCGTTCCGGTTACCTTCGCAACCTCTTCACGTTCTACCTTCTGCTCGATCTTCACATGGAGCAGCATACGAACGGTATCCTCACGGATGGATGCTGTCATCTCATTGAACATATCGAAACCAGCAAACTTGTACTCAACAACCGGGTCCTTGCTGCCGTATGCCTGCAGGGTAATACCCTGACGAAGCTGTGTCATGTCGTCCAAATGCGCCATCCATTTCTTATCGATGACCTTCAGCAGTACGACACGCTCGATCTCACGGAAATGCTCTGGCTCTGGGAACTCCGCTTCCTTCGCTTCGTATACCTTAGCCGCTTCTTCCTTGATTCTCTGCTTAAACTTATCCAGCTTGCCAGACTTCTTTTCTTCCTCTGTCAGTTCGATTGGCTCCATCGGAATGATCGGAATCAGAAGCTGGTTCAGCTCGCCAATCTGCCACTCACTTGGAGCAAGATCAGCGGAACACGTCTTATCAATATAACTCTCAACCGTATCCTGAATAAACTTGAAGATAACATCACGCATATTCTCGCCATCCAGTACACGGCGACGCTCTGCGTAGATAACTTCACGCTGGTCATTGTTGACCTGATCGTATTCCATCAGATTCTTACGGATTGCGAAGTTGTTACTCTCGATCTTCATCTGTGCTTTCTCTACGAACTTGGAGATTGTCTTATGCTGGATCTCCTCGCCCTCTGGAATCTTCAATGCATCGTAAACTGCCTTTACCTTCTCGGAACCGAACAGACGCATCAGATCGTCGTCCAGAGACAGATAGAACTTGGATTCACCCGGATCACCCTGACGTCCGGCACGACCACGCAGCTGGTTATCAATTCGACGGGACTCATGACGCTCTGTACCGATGATCTTCAGACCACCGAGTTCTGCCACGCCCTCGCCAAGCTTGATATCGGTACCACGACCAGCCATGTTGGTTGCGATCGTAACTGCACCACGCTGTCCGGCATCGGCAACGATCTCAGCCTCTAACTCATGGAATTTCGCATTCAATACCTTGTGCTGGATGCCACGCTTTGTGAGCATACGACTCAGTTCCTCGGATGCATCAATCGTGATTGTACCAACCAGTACCGGCTGTCCCTTGTCATGTGCTTCCACAACCGCCTGTACGATTGCATTCAGTTTTTCTTTCTTTGTCTTAAAAATAGAATCATGATGATCAATACGCTGTACCGGCAGGTTTGTCGGAACAACGACAACGTCCATGCCGTAGATCTCACGGAACTCTTCTTCCTCTGTCAAAGCAGTACCTGTCATACCTGCCTTCTTCTTATATTTATTGAAGAAGTTCTGGAAAGTAATCGTTGCCAGTGTACGGCTCTCACGTTTTACCTTTACGTTTTCCTTTGCCTCAATCGCCTGATGCAGACCGTCTGAGAAGCGACGTCCCGGCATGATACGTCCGGTAAACTCATCGACGATCAAAACCTCGTCATCCTTAACAACGTAATCTTTATCACGGAACATGAGCGCATGTGCACGCAATGCCATGATCATGTTGTGCTGGATATCAATATTATCTGCATCTGAGAAGTTGTCGATATGGAAGAACTGCTCAACTTCCTTGACACCCTGTGCAGTCAGTACAACCTGCTTGTCCTTCTCATCAACTAAGTAATCTCCATCTTCCTCGATCTCTGTACCCATGATGGCATCGAGCTTACTGATTTCCATCGAAGCAGTACCACGCTTCATACGGCGCGCCAGATAATCACACATCTTGTACAAGTCGGTAGACTTTCCGCTCTGTCCGGAAATGATCAATGGCGTACGCGCCTCATCAATGAGTACGGAATCGACCTCATCGACGATCGCATAATGCAGATCACGCTGCACGAGCTGCTCCTTGTAAATAACCATGTTGTCACGCAGGTAATCGAAACCAAGCTCGTTATTTGTAACATATGTAATGTCGCAGTTATAAGCGGCACGTCTTGCATCGTTTTTATCACTGTTTAAGATTACACCAACCGTCAGTCCAAGGAATTCGTGTACCTGTCCCATCCACTCGGCATCACGCTTTGCCAGATAGTCGTTGACAGTTACGATATGAACACCCTTTCCTTCGAGTGCATTCAAATATGCAGGAAGTGTAGAAACCAATGTCTTACCTTCACCAGTACGCATCTCCGGGATACGTCCCTGATGCAGCAGGATACCACCGATCAGCTGCACGCGGTAATGCTTCATATGAAGAACACGGTCTGCTGCCTCACGGACAACGGCAAATGCTTCTGGAAGCAGATCATCCAGTGTCTCGCCCTTTTCAAGACGTTCCTTGAATTCCGGAGTCTTTGCCTTCAGCTCTTCATCACTTAACGCCTGCATGGTTGAATCCAGCGCTTCGATCTTATCTACAATCGGATATATTTTCTTTAGCTCTTTATCGCTATGTGTTCCAAACACTTTTTCAAATAAGCTCATTTCTTACCTCCCTGAGCGTAACTCATTCTAATACCACAACTTGTAATATAACATTAAATGGTAGGTAACGCAAGAAGTTTCCATGTCAGAAATACCATTCCCATATAGAAAATATCCTATAATAACAAATATCCCGGAGACCTTCGTCTCCGGGATACCGTTTTTTCATAACCCTCTATACATAACTGAAACTGTTAAAATTCTGGCTCGATCAATCCGAATGTATTGCCTCTACGCTTGTAGACTACATTTACCTTGTCTGTCTCTGCGTTACGGAATACGAAGAAATTATGTCCAAGCAGATCCATCTGGATGCATGCATCCTCCGGATACATAGGTTCTAACACAACCTTCTTGCTACGGATAATCTGGACATCCTCATCCTCAAGTCCTTCTACATCGAAGAAATCGTTGTTGATATAACCGGAATTCTGTTCCTTGTCCAAAATACGCTTCTTATGGCGTGTTACCTGACGTTCGATAATCTCCACAACCAAATCGATGGATACATACATATTATCGCTCGCCTGTTCTGCACGAATCGTATGTCCCTTCATCGGGATCGTAACCTCAATCTTCTGACGGTCCTTATCTACCGAAAGTGTAACCTGTGCTGCTGTGTCTTCACCGAAGAACTTCTCGATTCTCTCAAGCTTCTCGTAAATCGCCTGCTTCAGTGCGTCTGTAACCTCAATGTTCTTTCCACTTATGATGTAATTCATATGCCCCAGCTCCTTTACGTCGAACTATAGAAAATAAAAAATGTGCGTGAAGCACATGTACTTTCTATGTTTAGTATTATAGCACACCCAACCCCTGTTTGGGAAGTGATTTTTCGTCAAAATATACAAAAATTCAATTTTTTTTGATAACGGAAAAGGGCACCCTCGATTCTTACCGAAAATGCCCTTTCAAACACATTATAGAAAGTATTACTAATTTCCTAATTTACAATTCTGCAAGCCTTAAATGGTGTACTGTAATTTACATTTGAGATCTTGATTCCTGTACGGCTGCTGCTTGCATGTACGATTTGTCCATTTCCAATATAGATACCTACGTGCTCGCAGGAACCTGTACCGTGATCGTAGAATACCAGATCACCAGGTGCCAATGCTGCAAGGCTGACTGCTGTACCTGCATTACTCTGTGGTGTACATGTACGAGGAAGTGAATATCCAAAGTTCTTATATACACTCTGTACGAATCCGGAACAATCCGCTCCGTTTGTCAAGCTTGTACCGCCCCATACATATGGGTTTCCAACGAACTGACATGCAAAGTTTGCAATCTGCTGTCCAAGATCTGAGGTTGGAGCTTCTGTCACTGGTGCTTCTGTTGTAGGAGCCTCTGTCGTAGGAGCTTCCGTTGTTGGTGCTTCCGTTGTCGTTGTATCCTGTGCCGGTGCACTTACTGCCTTTGCTGTTGGCATATTATAAGAAATAGTTATGTACTCATTCTTTACATATCCTGTCACAGTGTCAAGCTGGATTTTTGTCCATGCATCTCCTGTCTCTACGATCGGATAAGATTCTCCTTGTGCCAAAAGTGTGATGCTCTCGCTGTCTGTGCTTGCTGCACTACGAAGCTTCAATGCTGCTGTATTTACAACTGCAACCTTCGAGAGATTTGCGCTTGCATAGCTTGCTGCATCCCCTTCAAATGCTAACAGATCATTTCTGATATATCCATCTACATTTCCTGATGTGATATGGGACCATGTATCACCTTTTTCTACGATGTTTACAAGTCCGCCTGCGTCAATCGTTCCAACCTTTGCTGCATTCACATCACCAGACTGACGAATATTTACGGAACCAGATGCTGTGACGATTGCCTTTCCTGTGAAATCCATAACCGGTGATGCTGCCGCCTCAGATGCTTCCTGTACAGGTGCTTCTGTCGTTGGCTCTTCCGTTGCCGGTGCCTCCGTTGTTTCCTCGGAAGGAACTTCTGCAATTTCTCCTGTTACCTTTGCAATCTCCTGAATCTCGCCTGTTGCTACTGCGTCGGTTGCTGTTGCCTCTGCAACAACTGCAGCCGGTGCTGTTGCATCCTCCGGAGTGGCGTCTGCTGTAAATACGTCTCCTCCATTTTCTTCAATATAGTGATCTACGATCGATGTAATACTGACGTTAGCATCGGTATATACAAACTCATCTGCCAACGCGGTATATGTGTATGTACCCATGGACGAAGCGAAAATGCAACCTGCCGCCGCTACCGCCAACCACTTTACGGATGGTCTTTTCATGTTCTTACCTCCAATTTGTTACAAATATGTTACAACTTATTACATTGCCCATTATAGCAACCTGTAATATTATTGTCAACCAGTTTTTGGATGTTTTTTCAAAAATTCACAAATTCTTCGCATTTTCGCTACGTTTTTGAGTATTTTTCGATTTCATTTTCTGTAAACCTATTCTTTTTAATGGTTCACATAAAATTGTTACATTTTGTAACATTTCGAAATATTTGATACACGATATTGAGTTTTTGAATTTAGAAATACAATATATAGAAAACGGCGCAGGATATCCTGCGCCATTTCTTATATACTTGTCACCAATATTGTTCTACGAGCTTCTGTGCTTCGTCCTCGGTTTTGTCGTAGGATTCTATCAATTCCTGAACCGCCTGTTCCTTTGTGGGGCACAGCTTCTTTAGCAGTTTAAACATTGCTTTAACACTTTCTTCCAGTTCTTCCTCAGCCTTCTTCGTCTTTGCCCGCTCTTCCTGTATGTTCATTGGCTCCATATTCTCAAACCAGTTTCCCATGCTCTCGCCTCCGATCATTTTTCTCAAACAATCTGTCGCCTCAGAAACCGATACCTGCATCTTCATAAATAACGCCCACAGCGAATTTACAATAATCTGCACGATATTCTCCGACGCCCGCTCCATAATCTCGCGGATTTCTTCCTGATTGGATCTGAGGAAATCCGAAAAATCCTGCGGCGTCTGGATTCGGTTTATCATCATCAAAAGCGACATTTCATCCTCATGAATCAGCAGCTCTTCATTTGTATACTGATGGACATTCACAAGCCGATATGTAAAATCCGGTATATATGATGCAAAGATCTCATTCATAAATACACGTTCTTTGACCTGCATGGCAGCCGTCCATCTCCCCGTGCCCTCATAATATACAATCGGAAACACCGGCGGATACCGGAATCCCTTCGTCTTAGAGATCCCCGGATGTGCCTTCTCCATCGTCTTTGCATAATCATCCCAGATACATACCGTATACCGAAGCAACTGCATACACACATTATAATCGACATCACTTTTATGTTCAATAAGGGAAACCATATAAAGCGGCATATCTTTCTGCATTTCTGGCAAATGGATCTTCTTCACGGTATCCGTCTCAAATTCGATTCCCAAGTACGCCTGATACTTGTCTGTCACATCCTCAATATCCTCCGGCTGTACATTCTTCAGAATGTCCAGATCTGCATAGTCGCGCAGAAACTGTGCACAAAGTACATGATTGCTGAATACCTGCCGGTTGTTGACATCCTTGACCTGTCCAATACGGATGTTTAATTTCTTTTCTTCTCCCATACGCTCCTCCTTTTTTGCAAGCAAAAAACTCCTGTTTGTTTCTCAATCATTCTGTTGTTACTAAAAAATAAATAACGGGTAATTTCATAGATGAAATGAATATATGTAAGATTATTTCCGACTGTTACCGAACTACGCCAGAACAACGATTCTCGACAACACATTCACCATAGCACAGGCTTTATGGAAATGTAAAGCGTAAGTTTGGAACATTTAGAAAAAGTGAGGAAATATGCGGAGTTGAGGGGAAAAAATATTTTGTTGATACTACCGGTAATTAAAAAAAAACGGAATAGTCCTCGTTCGGTTCCCGTTTACGCGACATCAGTGACTCCTCCTGTAAGGTTCCATCAGGCTGTACAACATATCAGCAGTAATCCTCAAAGGTGCTTTCATCCTGCATGCCATTGCACGAGTAAAGCGTCGATTCGCCGTCCACCTGAAACAACGAATATATAGTTTCTCCAGCAACCTGTGTCTCCCAATGATCTGCATAATAGATCTGCTTCGCAGCATCATTTTCGACCGTGAATATATTCAATGCATCATATTCCACATACTCTTCGGAAGACGGTGATTTTTCTACAAATAGCAATTCCGGTACACCATCTCCGGTTACATCTGACAATGCGATAGACATGTTCTCATTGTCACTGGCAAAATCATCCACGCCGAGTGTCTGCCGGTACTGATTATATGCTTTGATACTTGTCTCGTGTTCCTGCAAAATCTGTAAAGACTGTGCCTGCCCAATATCCCCCATAAGGGCGATTGCCTTTCCAAGCTGTTTTTCTACTGTATATTCATATAAATATTGAAAGCCTTCGGTTCTTCCTTCTTTCGCAAGCCGAAGTGCCATTCCGATTCTATCCGCCATATAAGTTCTCCTTTATTACATAAAATAAGCGATTATATCCACTTGTGATACAACCGCTTACATGATATCTCATTTCAGAAAAAAGAGCAATCAATGTTACTTATTCTCCACCAGATTCTTCGACATACATGTCAGGAAGAATAACACAGAGACTGCCGCAAATGCAGCTCCTACAAAGCCAATATGCGAGATTTGTCCCTTGTCACACACAATTCCACCAAGGAAGCTGCCTGCGCCGATACCAAAATTGAAAATACCGGAAAAAATCGACATTGCAACCGACGAGGACTGTTCATCCGTACAGCGGATCGTCTCTGACTGGAACGATACATTAAATACAAGTACTGTAATGCCCCATAAAGCACAAAGCGCCATTATAAATCCCGGCTGTCCTGCTGCAGGAAGCAGCAATAACAGTTCAACCGCCAACGAAATCATCACCGTGCGCAAAAATCCATGCCGGTATTTGTCATAGAATTTCGAGAACAGAAGACTGCCGAGCAATCCTGCGGCACCAAACACAAACAATGTAATGGTGACTGTACTATTTCCCATGTGTGCGACCTGCTGCAGGAACGGATCGATATAACTATAGCTCGTATAATAGCCCACTACAAACAAAAATGTCTGAATATAGATGCAGACAAGTGCACGATTCTTAAATAGTTCTGGCAACTGCTTCACACGGAACGGCTCGCCACACTCCATCTTCGGGAACAGGAATGCCATATATGTCAAAACAACGAATGTGATGATTGCCACGATCAAAAAGGCGATTCTCCATCCTGCATAATGTCCAATCATTTTTCCAAGCGGAAGTCCTGCAATCGTCGCAACCGAAGTACCTGTCACGACCATACTGAGTGCTTTGGACTGATGTTCTTCTGACGCCATACGCACTGCAATCGGAGACGCGATTGACCAGAAAACCGCGTGTGCACAGGCTACACCGATTCGGGACGCCATCAGCATGCCGTAGCTGTTTGACAACACGGTCAACACCTGACAGATTCCGAACAATGCAACCGTTCCCATAAATAACTTCTTATAATCAATCTTGCTCACGAGCAGCATGAGCGGCAGGGAAAGCAACATAACGATCCACGAATATACCGTGATCAACATGCCCGCCTTCGCCTCAGAAATTGAAAAGCTCTTTGCAATATCAGTCAGCAGACCGATTGGCATAAACTCGGATGTATTAAAAATAAATGCTGAGACAGTCATTCCGATCAACGGAAGCCGCTCTTTGGACGTCATCTTCGTCTTCATCTTATACCTCTTATCTTAAATAAAAATGAACAAAACTAAAATGCATTGTACGCGATAGCTATATGAAAAACAAGACGTGGAATTATCATATTTTACATTTATTTGACGTTGATTCAAAAGAAAAAGTCCTGCACGCAAAATGCAGGACTTATCATATCATTTATAAACGGATATCAATGTTTGCACCGATGTTTGGATTCACAGACTGTTCCATCATCTGTGTAATCATCGCACCATTTGTCTCCACCGCATCCAGTGATTTTTTAAGCATCGCCATATCAATGGCATTCATACTTCCAGTATCACTGACTGCCAGTGTCAGATTTGAATTTCCGATTGCTGCTATATTCATATATATACCCTCCAATTTTGTCCAACCCAGACATTCCAATACTATTTGTATCATAACGCTTTTTCTATAAAAAAGCAAACGCTTCTGTCATATTTTGTATGTTTTTAGCATGTTCTTTACCGAGTTTTCCATCAGCATCGAAAAAAGATTGACATTCAAATCACGCCGTATTTATAATGTACAGTCGTGTGAAAGGAGCTCCTTTATGGATGTTTTAATAGTAGAAGATGATCAGGAACAGTTAGATGGCATCGAATCCATCCTGCTCGAAAAATACGATCATATGAATTGCATAAAGGCAACCAATTACCAGCAGGCAACCCAATTGATGCACGCAAATAAAATCCAACTATTCCTATTGGATATCTCTCTTGGAGATGATGCTTCCGAGCAGGATGGCATCGCACTTGGAACACAGATTCGTTCCATGCAACGGTATGCAAAAACACCAATCCTGTATCTGACTGCATATTCCATGGATGCGCCACGTGCAATACATGCAACGAATTGTTATGATTTTCTGGTAAAGCCCTATAAGAAAGAAGATTTGTTATATACCATCGACAAGCTGATCCACAATCGTTTTCTGGACGTTACGCCCATAGAACTACGCGATGTCAATGGTATTTATTTTCGCGTTCTTCCAGAAAAGATCCTGTATATCGAAGCGGCTGGCAAGAACCTGACGATCTATGAGGAAAGCAATGTGATCAACACAAGCGGTATCCGTCTGAAAGAACTGATTGCACAGCTTCCGCCGAATTTCATCCAAAGTCATCGAAGCTTTATTGTAAACAGTGATTATGTGAACTCTTACGATCCGACCAACGCGCTTCTCTATCTGGGGAATCACAATATCTCGACCCCCGTCGGACGTAAATATAAAGATTATGTCAAAAAGATAATTAGCAGGGACTGAAAATATTTTACCAAAGCACTTTCAGTCCCTGCTAGTTATTTCCCACGTCTGAAATCAAGCACCGCCTGATAACGGATATCCTGAACTAACCGTTCCTTCTGTTCGTCTGTCATAAGATTCATCACTGCATCTTTTTCCTGATCCGTAAAGCCCTTAAATGCGCTGGTTCGTTCTTTTCGCGTCATAGAGCGAAACTCCGTCGGATAATGAAGCAATCCGTTCATTCGTGCTTCATAATTCCGCGTACATTCCATAAATAGCTTTTCCGCCTCCTCCGACATCGACGGCGGCGCATCCATATCCTTATAATTCAAATAGTTTTCTCTCATCACTACAACTCCTACCTCCACAATCTGTAAAATCAAAATCCATGCAATAAACGTGGAACAAGCAGGGTAGATCACCGAACAGATACTTAATACGCCTAGCCCGATCAAGCCTTTTTGTTGAATCTTCTTTTTTCGTTCTCCCTTGTAAACCGGTCGATTTGGCGATGGTAATGGTGCGATCGTCGCCATCAGATACATCGTAAACAGCAACAATCCCGCTACGACCGGATATGGAAATATGACATGTACACCGCCCGCCACTGCGATCACGTACACACTGACCGAAGCAACTGTACACCCGATGTTTGTTTTCATATGGATACCGCCCAGAAACCGGCGAACCAGATTGACCGTCACAAAGCAAAACAAAAATTCCCGGAAAAATCCAGATACTGAAAAGATAACAAATAGAACAAGATCTTTTTGCAAATCTCCCACAATTGATTCCACTGCATAGCATACTTTTGCACACTGCACATCTGCCACATCATAGTCACGTCCCACGAGATACCGTGTCACATGCTCCCCTATCCTATGATTGATACTCATAATTCATCCCCTGTCTTATGTTCTCCATGTGCTTTTTAACAAATGGGATATCCGCCAAAAGTCCGCACAACGGATACCCCCAAGTGTTTTTGGTTGATGTACTAGTTCTCAGATTCTGATTCCATCTCGACTCTCATACAATCAGGAAGCTCCGGCTCTCCCCAAATATGTCGGCATCCTGTTAGAGTCAAAATTACATCTGACAAATCCTCCAACTGTGCAGCAACCGCTTTCTTCATATCCTTCATCACACATCTCCTCCTTTATGAAAGAATATTCTTTGAAATCCATCCCCAAATGAATTTCTGTATTATTCTTAACATGATTAAAATAAATGCGCAATAGGTTTGGAATGAACGACATTTCGTGGGGAATAGACAACATTTTTCCTTCATTTACATAATAAACTCATTCCATTCAGTTATTACATTTAATTGACATCTTTCCCTAAATACTTCTATAATATTTATAAAACAGAAGGGGATTTGAACTATATGAAAGTTTTTATATTAACCAGTTGTACATATATTGTGGAGACAATTGCAGAACTGATACTCATCTGCTCTTTATTAGGAAAAAAAAGGCGAGATTTATTATCTGTAGCTCTGTTACTTTTACCTGTATGTGGAATAATAAATAATCTTCTCTCAATTTTTATTCCAAATGTATTTGGTTGGTTTTTAACTTTTCCAGTAATATTATTTTCATACAGCTGTATTTTACACACCCCTATATTAACAAGTATTTTCCCATTTTTATTCAGTTATGTTGGATATGGTTTGATTGAAGCGGTCACAGCTATCATTTTGCCTAACTCAATGTCTACCTCTTCCAATACCACGAATGAACTGATTGTAACCTGTGTTATCTGCGCAATTTGTATTCTCATATCATTATTACCACTGGATCGGTTATACAATTTTATCAATAGCGGAAATCTTATTGTCAAGCTTGTACTATCCTATGTTTTTCTGCTTTATTTGGTTACGATTGCACTCTTTAAAATTGACTCTATCGACGCAATCCAAGTTCTTCCTTTGACGATGACATTCATGGTCATCCTGCTGGTCGCTGACATTATGGTATTAAACCAGCAACGTACCATTACCGTGCAGCAACAGGATATCAAAGATTACCAGACCTATGAACCGATGGCGCACGATCTGATTTCTGACATCCTAGGCAAGCAACACGATTTCAACAATCAGATGAATGCAATCCGCATGTTGCCATATACTTACAAAGACTATGATTCGTTAAGTGACGCGATCGCGAATTATTCAACATTTCTGGAAGAGGAGTTCAATGAATCTGAGCTTTTGAAGATCAATCTTCCGGTTGTGGCTGGATTTGTATTTAGTAAGATCAAAGAAGCGGAGCAAAAGGGCAGGCTGATCTCGGTCAAGATCAAGAACCGTTCCCTGATCACGCCGGTTCCAGAGTACGATCTGATCCGCATCTTGGGTATTCTGATTGACAATGCGATTGAAGCGACAGAACCCGGACATACATTCTCGCTGATTCTCGACAGCCGGAACGATCACGTCCGGATTCAGACAAAGAACGAAGGCGGTGAGATTTCTTCCGAGCTGCGCAAGAAAATGTTTGTCCGTGGCTATTCTACCAAAACGTCCGCAGAAGTACACACCTCCCGCGGACAAGGTCTGCCGAATCTGAAAAAATTGGTCGATCATTACAATGGCAAAATCTATCTGGACAACGAGACATTCCATGAACATACATGGATCTGTTTCACCGTCGAATTATAATTTGCAGATGGCGCGCGCAATTGCTGCCGCAACCGCCTGCTGATATTGTGGATTCTGCAAGTTCTCGCACTCTGTCGGATTGCTCAGGAATCCACACTCAACGATTGCGCCCGGGCATTGACTGTTTTTCAGAATATACAGATCATTGCCCGTCTTAATCTCCCGTTCCTTCGGTGGCTGCAAATCGGCGATCAACTGCGCCTGTATCGCTTCCGCCAGTTTCTTCGACATTTCCGATGAACCATAATAAAATACCTGCGGTCCACTAATCTCTGCCTCTGGGTAGCTGTTCTGGTGGATACTGATCATATAGTCCGCGCCGGACGCATTGATCAGGCTCACCCGGTTATGCATATCAGATACCTTCTTGTTCGTCGCGCCATCCGTCGCCAGACACGCATCCCCCTCGCGTGTCAGGATTACCTTCACCCCCCGCGCCTGTAACTGTGCTTTCAGACATAGGGCAATCTGCAAATTCACATCTTTTTCTTTTACATTATCCACGCCGATCTTACCCGGATCATTGCCGCCATGTCCGACATCAATCACGACCGTCAAATCCCGTTTCATCCCCGCTTTGTTACAATACATCACACAATTCAGAATCAGCAAAATTAAAAAAATGGTAAATCCAAACAACAATCTGACTTTTTTCTGATAAAAAAACCGCATATGCAAAACTCCGGTCTCCCTTAGTCTATACATATGCGGTAATCTTCTTATTATGCTTTATTCTTCTGTCTCAGCTTCCGACTTCGCGATTGCAATCCCAAGCTCTTCGAGCTGCTTTGCATCAACGGTATTCGGCGCCTCACTCATCAGGCAGGAAGCATCCTTTACCTTCGGGAATGCGATAACGTCACGGATAGAATCTTCCTGTGCCATCAGCATAACGAGACGGTCAAGTCCGTATGCAAGTCCTGCATGTGGTGGTACTCCATATTTGAACGCATTTAACAGGAAACCAAACTGGTCGTATGCACGCTCCATTGTGAATCCAAGTGCCTTGAACATCATTTCCTGAATGTCATCCTGGTGGATACGCACGGAACCACCACCGATTTCTGTACCATTTAATACGATATCGTATGCCTTTGCACGTACTCTGCCCGGATCAGACTCGATATACTGCAGATCCTCTTCCATCGGCATCGTAAATGGATGGTGCATTGCCTGATATCTGCCAAGCTCCTCGCTCCACTCAAGCAGTGGGAACTCTGTGATCCATACGAAACGGTATTCATCCTTCTTCAGAAGGCCAAGCTGATTTGCGATTTCCAGACGAAGTGCGCCAAGTACATCATAGACAAGCTTGCTCTTATCTGCTGCAAAGAGCAGTAAATCGCCCGGCTTACCATTCATCTTCTCAACAAGTGCCTGCATCTCCTCGTCCTTCATGAACTTTGCAAACGAAGACTTCATTGTTCCATCTTCATGGATTGCAATATAGGCAAGTCCCTTTGCGCCATAACCCTTGGCAAAGTCAACGAGTGCATCAATCTTCTTTCTTGGCATTGCACCCTGACCCTCAGCATTGATACCGCGCACACTTCCGCCGGCTTCAATCGCATTCTTGAATACGACAAATTCACAATCCTTCACAACGTCTGTCACATCACAAAGCTCCATACCAAAACGGAGATCCGGCTTATCGGAACCGAAACGCTCCATCGCCTCTTTGTATGTCATACGCTGAATCGGAAGCTGTACATCGACACCAATGACTTCCTTAAACAGCTTTGCAAGCAGACGCTCATTGACATCGATGACATCATCGACATCTACGAAAGAAAGCTCCATATCGATCTGTGTAAATTCCGGCTGTCTGTCGGCACGCAGATCCTCATCACGGTAACAGCGTGCGATCTGGAAATAACGGTCGTAGCCGGAGCACATCAGAAGCTGCTTGTAAATCTGTGGTGACTGTGGCAATGCATAGAACTCACCCGGATGTATGCGGCTTGGTACAAGGTAATCACGCGCGCCTTCCGGAGTTGACTTACAAAGTGTCGGTGTCTCGATCTCGATAAAGCCTTCGTCTGCCATGAAGGAACGAACCAGTGTTGTCACCTTGCTGCGCATCATGATATTCTTCTGTAAGTCCGGACGACGAAGATCCAGATAACGGTATTTCAGGCGAAGATCTTCCTTCGTCTTGCTGTTTTCCTCGATTGGGAATGGTGGTGTATCTGCTTCTGCAAGGATACGGATATCCTTCGCGATGACTTCGATATCACCGGTTGCAAGATTCTCATTGACTGCGCCGCCACGCTTTGCAACCTCACCGGTGATTGCAACAACAAACTCGGAACGAAGCTTCTCCGCCTTTGCGAAGCTCTCCGCACCACAGTTTGCTTCTTCGAAGATTACCTGCAGAATCCCGCTTCGATCACGCAGATCGACGAAGATAATTCCGCCTTTGTTCCGGCTCTTCTGCACCCATCCCATCACGGTGACGGTATTCCCAATCATCGTATTATTTACTTCTGTACATCTGTGACTTCTGTGAAGTCCCTGCATTGACTCTGCCATTTTCATAGCCTCCTGTGTCTAAGTTAATTTATAAATACCCGCTCCCGTCTCTGTCGTTCTGAGTTCGCGATTATCTACATCAGCTACGGAGCGTTTTCATATCATAAATAATGGTTACCCCTCAAAGGAATCCGCATAGAACTCTTCGAACTGTGTATATCCCTCTGTAATCATCTGATCCTTCTGGAACTTCTTGTTCTTCTTCATGATCGCGATATTCACGATCTGCCCCTCGGCTCTTGCCTGTTTTGCCTGCTCTAAGATCTTAAGCAGCTTGTCGCTTGGCATCTTCTTGTCGATTAAGTATGCGGTCTTGTTCTTGCTTCCCGGTATCTCAAAATCGCGCTCGAGAAGCAGCATGATGATTCGCTCAAAACCGATGGAGAATCCACATGCTGGTGTTGGCTGACCGGTGAATTTGCCGATCATCTCATCGTAACGTCCGCCGCCGCCGACCGATCCGCCATACTCATCCATTGAGATCTCAAAGATTGGACCTGTATAATACGACATACCACGTACCAGAGTCGGATCAAATGCCATCTTGAAGTCCGCACTCTTCGTGCTCTCCACACTGTCGATGATCGTCTTCAAATTCTCAGCAACCTCTTCCGGCAAGAACTCGCCAAGTGTCTCCTTCAGATACTGTACACCACTGATATCGGCTGTTACCTTCTCGAACAGTTCGAGATATTTTGTCACAGCATCCTCTGCATAACCTTCCTTCAGAAGTTCTTCCTTAACACCATCCAAACCGATCTTATCCATCTTATCCAAGATGATAAATACGGTATCATAATCGGCTTCCGCAAATCCGCTGTAAGCTGCCATCGCCTTTAAGATACGACGGTCATTGATACGGATCGTGAAGTTCTTGAAATCCAGCTTGCCAAGCAATGTCGTTGTCGCTAGGATCAGCTCGATCTCTGCTAAGATTGTCGGCTCGCCCAAGATATCAATATCACACTGCATGAACTGTCTGTAACGGCCACGCTGTGGACGGTCAGCTCTCCATACATTTCCCATCTGTAACGCCTTAAACGGGCTTGGCAGTTCGTTCGCATTGTTCGAATAATATCTACAAAGCGGTACAGTCAGATCATAACGGAGTCCGCCGTCAACTAAGTCAAGCTCTTCCTTTGCCTCGTCGATCTTCAGCTTCTCACCACGCTTCAAGATCTTGAAGATAAGCTTCTCATTCTCGCCGCCCTGCTTGCTGTTCAGGTTCTCGATGTGCTCGACACAAGGTGTCTCCATCGAATTAAATCCAAATGTCTTATAGGTATCCTTGATCAATGCGATGCAGTAATCACGGATTGCCATCTCCTTTGGTAATATATCTTTCATGCCGGTTACCGGCTTCTTCTTCATTGCCATCTTTTTCCTCCCGCTTGTATTCATTCTCGTTCGATTTTAAAACGCTTTGCGCTTTCGGTCAAGCATTTCATCAAAACGGTTGATATAATCATCGACAGATTTGCAGTTTTCTACCCGCTCCACACGATTTTCCGCATGATAGACAAGCTTCGTCGACGCGCCTGCGCCCGCCGCAATGATATCTGTCATCTCTTCCATAATCAAAATATTATATAAGCATTCGCAGCCCGGCTTCGCATATCCGACATTCTCCAGATTGCCGCCGATATTTTTCTGCCGGTACAGATAATACGGTTCCATGCCAAGTGCCTGCGCCGTCTCCTGTGCCGCCGTATGCATCGCATCCATGTCATGATGGATTGTGGATTTGTAATCATCCATCTGCTGGTTCAGATTCGCTGCACGCTTGATTGCCAGGGAATGTACCGTCAGGCTCTCCGGTGCCAATGCCCGGATTTCTTCTAACGTATGTTTCATCGCGTGTAAGTCTTCTCCCGGAAGTCCCGCAATCAGATCCATGTTGATGTTATCAAAGCCCGCCTGCCTTGCCATCGCAAATGCTTCCTTCACCTGAGCCGCATTGTGCGCACGCCCGATTGTCCGTAGTGTCTCGTCATTCATCGTCTGTGGATTGATGCTGATCCGCGTCACGCCATATTCCTTCATCACCGCAAGCTTCTCCGGGGTGATGCTGTCCGGGCGTCCTGCCTCCACGGTAAACTCCACAAGCCCATCGGCAACCTCCGGTTCCTGCAGCCGGAATACGGTCTGAATCTGCTTCAATAGCACCGCAAGCAACTCATGCGAGATCGACGTCGGCGTTCCGCCGCCAATGTAGATTGCCACTAACCGTTTGTGCTTATACTGTTCTGCCACATAGGCTAACTCCTTACACAGCGTGTCAATATAGGTCTTTGCTTTCTCCGCATAAATCCCAATCGGATACGATGTGAAGGAACAATACAGACACCGGCTTGGGCAAAACGGAATCCCGACATACAGACAATAGTCGTTGTCAAGATCAATTCCCTTCACCAGACGATGCTCGTTTTCTGCCACCGTCGTTGCAAGCTCTGCTTTCTGCACGCTTGTGTCGTAGATATCGCGGTAATATTGTACGATTCTATCGTGTATTTCCTGCTGTTTTTCATGTGTCCGATCTACATGCTCCTCGGCATCATGTCCGTTCATGCCAGCTTCATCTGTCTGTTCCGCCAGATACTCCAGAAGCTTCGTCATCGCGATCTTCGTCGGACGTACTCCCGTCAGGTCGCCCCACGGAAGTCTCCGGTCTGCAAACTGTCCAAGCAGCCGGTAAGACGCCATTTTCAACACATTTCGGAATTCTGGCTTATTCCGGTAATCAACAAGAATCTTCGCCCGCAGTCCACAGGTGGATATCAACAGCTTATCCTTATACGCCGGAAGCTCTGGCACCTCCTGCAGATCATCCGGCTTGTCGCACTCATGTCCATGCTTGCACACAGTGAGAATCGTAAAAGCTTCCTCATATCGGATCAGGAGCCGCAGATCAAAATCGTCGGACAAGCCCGCGTCCTCGACGATCTTTACTCCCGGATAAAACGCCATGATCATCGCCCGCAGGTCGTTGTTATATAATTGGTTATTCTGGTCTAGCAGTATCATCTTAGAAATACGGATTGCCCGTCTTTTCCTTTCCAATCATTGTCTGTGCATCATGTCCCGGAAGCACGAGTGTCTCATCTGGAAGCACAAATAATTTCTCACGAATGGCATCTTCCAGAGCCTTCGCATCGCCCGTCGGGAAGTCCGTTCTTCCGACACTGTAGCAAAACAGCGTATCCCCGGTAAAGACAACATGCTCCTCCGGGAAATAATAGCACATGCCGCCCTTCGTATGTCCCGGTACTAACAGGCACTTACATTTCCGTCCAAGTACCTCGATCTCGGCGTCATCTTCCAAATAGATATCCGCCTGCGCCGTAAATGCTGCGCCAAATGACGATGACAGATTCAGAGCCGGACTCTCCATGACTTCCTTCTCCTTAGCTGCCGCATACACCTTAATATCCGGGTACTCCTTCTTCACGCCAGCCAGCGCCCCGATATGGTCGAAATGTCCATGCGTCAAGAGCACCGTCGTTGGTGTCACACCTTTATCCTTCCAATCGTGAATCAACACATCTGCGCGATCCGCCGGATCTATAATAAGCGCTTCCTTCGTCTCTGTATCAACTACCGTATAACAATTCGTCGCACAGATACCAAGCACTTTCTTTGTTATTTCAATCTTTCCCATAAAACTCCTTTCAAGGTAAGACGCCACTGTGATTGTATCATTTTCCAATTCGTAGATTGAGTTGGACGCAAACTACCAATTCATATGCAGACCGTTGAAGCACGCTGGTACTTAATGAGCGGCATCTTTTGTCGCGAATTTAGTACCACTGCGTGCTGAACCGAGCGAGAGCGCGTCTGCATAGAATTGCGTAGTTTGCGTTCAACTCCTCTACCATTTTGTAAATTTATGAATCACCCCGTCGTACGCTCGATATCGATGATCCCTTCCACGTTCCGGATCTTCGCGATCAGCTTGTTGAGCTGCTCCTTCGAGCGAATCTCAAACTTCACGGAAACCGTCGCCTTGCCCTGCTTATTGACACGGACATTCATACCTGTCAGGTTGATGTTCTCCTCATTGAAGATCTTCGACAGCGAGAACACCAGTCCCTTACTGTCGTTCGCGTAGATGTTAATCTCCGTCATATACATCTTCTGATTCTGCAGCAGATCTTCAGACCATTCCGCCTCAATCAGACGTTTCCGGTCAAATTCATCCATGCAGAGGACATTTACGCAATCGGTACGATGAATGGATACTCCACGTCCACGCGTGATGTAACCGACGATCTCATCACCCGGTACTGGAGCACAGCAGCGTGAAAAACGCACTGCAACATCGTCCATACCTTTGACCACAATACCACCCTTGGCATGCTTGTGACTTTCGCCTCTGCCCGGTGTGTTGATCTTGTCAACAATCTGTTCCTCTGTGATCTTCTTCGCTTCTTCTTTTTTGTATTCTTCCTGCAGACGGTTGACAACCTGTCCTTCCTTCAGTCCGCCATGTCCGATTGATGCAAGCACGGCATCCCATGTCAGGAAGTTGTATTTCTTCATTACCTTTTCCTGCAGTTCCGGCTGCAAAAGGTTCGATAACACGATACCCTTTGTCTTACAGTATGCCGCCATCGCATCTTTACCACGCTGGATATTATCTGTCTTGTTCTCCTGCCGGAACCACTGGTTAATCTTCGTCTTTGCCTGTGAACTCTTTACCACAGACAGCCAGTCCATACTTGGACCTTTGGAGTTCTGCGACGTGATAATCTCAACACGATCACCATTATGAAGCTCTGTCTCAATCGGCACCTGCCGTCCATTGACACGCGCACCAATCAGCTTGTTTCCGACCGCCGTATGAATGCTGTATGCAAAATCAATTGGTGTAGAACCAGCCGGAAGATTCTTGACATCGCCCGCTGGTGTAAATACATACACCTGATCTGAAAACAGATCCAAATCTGTCTTGATGGCGTTCATGAATTCCTTGTTATCTGTCGTATCGGTCTGCCATTCCAGAATCTGTCTGAGCCAGCTTAACTTCTGCTCTTCGTTATCGTTCTTGCCACTGCCGCCTTCTTTGTATTTCCAATGTGCAGCAATACCATATTCCGCGGTACGGTGCATCTCGTAGGTTCGAATCTGAATCTCGAACGGACGACCACCCGGTCCAATCAATGTCGTGTGGAGAGACTGGTACATGTTCTCTTTCGGCATTGCGATATAATCTTTAAAACGTCCCGGAATTGGCTTGTATTTCTCATGAATAATTCCGAGTGCCGCATAACAATCCCGTACCGTCTCGACCTTGATACGAATTGCATGAATATCGTAAATCTGGTCGAGCGTCTTGTTCTGCGTGATCATTTTCTTATAGATGGAGAACAGATGCTTGACACGTCCGTCTACCTCTGCCTCGATGCCAGCTTCCTTCATATACTGCTTAACCTGTTCTACCATCTGTACGATGAAATCCTCGCTCGCATTCAGTCGTGTAGTGATCTCTTCCTTTAAGTTCTTGTATACCTCTGGATAGAGATACTGCATGGAGAGGTCATCGAGTTCGACCTTGATCTTGGAAATACCAAGACGGTGTGCGAGCGGTGCGTAAATATCCATCGTCTCACGCGACTTTTCGATCTGCTTTGCCGGTGACTGGTACTGCATTGTACGCAGATTGTGCAGACGGTCGGCAAGCTTGATCAGGATGACACGGATATCCTTCGCCATCGCAAGGAACATCTTACGCAGGTTCTCTGCCTGAACCTCGATCTTATCCTGTGACAGATCGAGCTGTGTCAGCTTCGTAACGCCATCGACAAGCAGTGCTACCTCTTCGGAGAACTCCTTTGCAATCTCCTCCCGCGTCATAACCGTATCCTCTACAACATCATGCAGGATTCCTGCTACGATCGTCTCTTTATCAAGTTCCAGTTCTGCCAGAATGATTGCCACGCAAAGCGGGTGAATAATATATGGTTCCCCGGACTTTCGCTTCTGACCTTCGTGCGCTTTGCTTGCAATCTTATACGCCTTCTCGATCTCCGACAGATCCGTCGTCGGACGATACGCGCGAATGGTAGCAATCAATTTTTTATACAATTCCTCCGGCGGCGTAAAATCCTCCGGTTTACTGATTTCTTTTTTCAGTGTATCATGTGGTATCTTATAGGTTGTATCCGCCATAAAAATCACTCACCTTCGTACTGTACAACAGATGCTACATCGTAGCCCTCCAGCAATTTTCTTCCTCCAAGATCGGTCAGCTCGATCAAGAAGATCATCTTTACTACCTCACCGCCCAGCTCTTCGACGAGCTTGGCTGCTGCCTGAATCGTACCGCCTGTCGCGATCAGATCATCGACCAGTACAACCTTGTCGCCCGGCTTGATCGCATCCTTATGGATCTCGATCGTTGCAGAACCGTACTCCAGATCGTAGCTCATCTCGACTGTCTCACGTGGCAGCTTTCCTTTCTTACGAACCGGGATAAATCCCTTCTTGTTCATATAGGCAAGTGGTGCGCCAAAGATAAATCCTCTCGACTCTGTACCTGCGATCAGATCATAGTCCACTCCATCTAACAGCTTGTTCAGCTCATCAATTGCCAGTGCATACCCTTCCGGGCTTTCCAGTACACTTGTCACATCTCGGAATATAATCCCCTTACTTGGGAAATCCGGAATACTGATGATATAATCCTTTACACTCTTCATTTGCGCTCCTCCTACCTTCACTTATGCTCTATTTTGATGTCTCATAATATACGCTTTTCCGGATTGATACCGGCTCCATCTGAATCGAAACGGTTCCATTGAATTCGTTCTTCTTCATATGATACAGAATATCAATCAGTGCATGGTTTTGTAAACCCTTCAATATTTTATCACATTCTTTGTCTCCAAACCACACTTTTATGTTATCCAATAGCTCTTTTCCACGAAATACCATGCCGTTTATGCGTGTGCCATTGCCATCGACAAACGTGCAACGTGCGTATTGCCCTTCATTTCCAACCATTTTGATCGATCGAATACCCATTTTCACGATACCGAACAATGGTCTTACATTGGCAGTTCCGTATGGTTCCAGCTTTGCAAGCTCCTCATAGAGGGGCAATGTCAGCTGCTTGATGGCACAGGATTCATCCACATACAGCTTCTCGACGAGATCCGCGTCTGTCAGATTGCAATCCCGGTTTAACGCTTCGCGTAACGGTTCGAGTGCTTCGCGCGTAATCGTAAAGCCCGCCGCCATCGGGTGTCCGCCAACCTTCACAAACAACTCTTTATGTTCACAGAGCTTATCAAACATATTATACGTCTCAATCGAACGCCCGGAGCCTTTCAGTCCATGTCCATTTTCCGCATCGGTAAAAACAAGCGTCGGACGGTAAAATGCTTCCTTCAGCTTGCTCGCGATCAGTCCCGCGATGCTCTCATGAATCCCCGGCATATACAGGACGATAACCTTATCATCCCCGATTTTCTTTTCTTTCACACCATCTTCGGTCGGAATCATGCGAATATCCTTTCGCACCCAGTCCGTTGCCGCCCGCACACCGCGGTCGGTCATCTCCTTCCGCAGTTCGTTGAGCTTCGCCATATCCTGTGCCAGGCTTTCCGCCCGCGCCGGATCATCGGTCAGCAGCAGCTCCACGCCCTCTTTCGCACTTTCCAGTCGTCCGGTCGAGTTCAGACTCGGACCAATCCGGAAGCTCAAATGATGCACCTCGATTGGCTTTCCATCAAGACCTAACGCTTTCTTCAACGCATTGATTCCAAGATTCGTACTGTTCGTAAGTCTCCGCAGTCCACGCTTGACAAAGATCCGGTTCTCATCTGTGAGCGGCATGATATCACACACCGTACCAAGCGCTAAGATATCCATATAGGCATCTTCGTCTTCCCACGGAAGCTCCGTCACCCGGTATAAATGCCGGATGAATTTGTACGCCACACCAGCGCCGCATAAGTCCTTGTAGGGATATGCGCAATCCGGGCGGTGCGGATCGATCACGGCATCCGCGTTCACATACAGATAATTTTTTTCTCCGTTTTCCGTCACCTCGCACGGCACCTCATGATGATCCGTAACGATCACCGTCATTCCAAGTTCTTTCGCCCGGGTGACTGCGGTCTCCGCCGCAATTCCATTGTCACAGGTGATAATCGTATCCACGCCATCGGCGTATGCCGCTTCCACCAGCCGTACATTCATCCCATACCCATCCATGATCCGGTGTGGGATATCATAAGAGACATCTGCCCCTGCCTTTTGCAGCCCTTGATACAGAATATAATTCGATGTGATGCCATCTACATCGTAATCGGAGATAATACGGATTTTCTTTCCTGCCCGAATCTTTTCTTTCATAATCTGGCAGCCCTTGTCCATGTCCTTCATTAACGCTGGATCATGAGTGTATGCAAGATCATCACTCAGATAACACGCAACCGCATCTGGCTCCGTGATCTCCCGGTTCACGATGATATGCGCCAATATCGGGCTGATCGAGAACCGCTCTGCCAGTGCGCGGATATCTGCGGCTGGCTGTTTCACCCGCCATTCTTCTTTTTTGTACTCCGACATATCTGTGTTCCTCTCTTCTTCACTTAAAAATGGGGCTGCCGAAACAGCCCCACCTTATTTTACTTATGCATTTTTCTTGGAGAATTTCTTCTTCATTGTATACCAGAGTGGTCCGGTGATACATACAGATGAATAAGCACCACACACGATACCAAGCATCAATGTGAATGTAAATTCTTTCAGAGAAGTTACGCCCATCACGAACAATACAAATACCATGATAAAGGTTGTCAGGGATGTATAAATTGTTCTTGTAAATGTCTGTCCGATACTCTTGTTGACAAGCTCTTCCAGACTTTCTTTACTATCCTGTGTCCGCATATTCTCACGAATACGGTCGAAGATAATGATTGTCGCGTTGATCGAGTAACCTACGATTGTCAGCATACACGCAATAAATGTATTACCAACGGACAGTGTTCCGATGGAGTATGCCGCAAATACAACCAATACATCATGTACAAGAGCAAGCACCGCACTGACACCAAACTTCACGTCAGAGAACCGGAACGCAATGTACAGAAGCATCAATACAGAAGATACTGCAATCGCTACGATTGCATCTTTCTTCATCTCACCACTGATGGTAGAACTGATACTCTGGTTGTCCACTTCTGTTGCCTTAAACTGTGATTTCAACAGGTCGTCAATCTTTGCACTCTGCTCTTCTGTAAGCTCGGATGTCTTGAAGATAACCTGATTGTTTCCTTCTACTGTCTGAATCTGAATCGTTCCAGCATCAATACCCGCTGTTTCTGCTATCACTGGTGCAACCTCAGACTCTGCACGCTCCAGTGTATATACATCGTCCTCTGCAAAAGTAGCAGTTGTTGATGTACCACCGGTAAACTCCAGACTGTAATTTAATGACTTGCCAATTCTTGAATGGTTTACACCGAGGAACGCAAGTCCTGCAATGATCACGATCAAAGAAGCAACACCACAAATCTTGAAGTTCTTTACATATCCGTGAATCTTTGGCTCCTTTGCCTTACCATACATCTTTGGATTCTGTACGCCAAGCTCTAAGAACGAATTCAAAAGCATCTTTGTCACAAACAATGCGGTAAACATAGAAAGGACAATACCAAGCATCAATGTAACCGCGAATCCCTTGATACTACCAGAGCCAAGGATCATCAAAACAACGGTTGCAATCAAAGTTGTAATATTACCATCCAAAATCGCGGAAAGCGCTTTGGAGAAACCTGCCTTCACTGCCGCACGCACACCGCTGCCTGCAGAGATCTCCTCACGGATACGTGTGAAAATGATGACATTCGCATCCACTGCCATACCGATTGACAGGATAATACCTGCAATACCAGGAAGTGTCAGTGTGATGTGTCGGATGCTCAGAATCAAAAGCATCAATACAACATAACCTGTCAGTGCTAAGCTGGCAATAAATCCTGGGAAACGATACAGTACAATCATCAGGATACATACCAAGCCAAAACCGATCGCACCGGCGATCAAGCTTGTTGATACTGCTTTCTGACCAAGCTTTGCACCAACGATATTATACTGAATCTGCTTCAACTCCAGAGGCAGCGCACCAATCTTAATTGTTGATGCAAGGCTTTCTGCCTCATCATAGCTGGAAATCTTATTGATAACTGCATTACCATCTGTGATTGCACTCTGTACAGTTGGAGCACTTGCAACGGCTCCATCATAGATGATATAGATTGGCTTTCCAATATTGGCTGCAGTTGCAGTTGCAAACTTCTGCGCACCTTCATCTGTAAACTGAAGCTGTACAACATAATCCTTCACTGTACCACTGTCGTCCACACCTGCCTGTGCGTTCTTGATATCAGAACCTGTCAGAACTGCTTCGTATGCATCGTTCGTACCATTGTTCTGATTCTGCTGCCAGATTGTATAGTTCTCGGAATCAAGGAACAGAAGCTGTCCCGGCTGACCGAGTTCATCCAATACGTCATGCGCATCTACCTTCTCTGTGTTTAACGGAATCTCAACCGTGATACGGTCATTTCCTTCCTGATACACTTCACCTTCTGAACTGTACGCATCGACTCTTCGCTGCAGCTTATCCACAGTTGCTTTAATCTCGTCGCTTGTCGGCTTCTCATCCTGAATCTCATAGGTTACGGACAAACCGCCCTGCAGATCCAGTCCCAACGGAACATTCGCAGTTTTACCGGATTCATTCTGTCCTACACCAGCGATTGCCATATAGATACCGCCAGCCAGAAGCAGGAAGAAAATAATCAGATTGATGACTGCTTTTCTTTTTGTTTTCTTCATCTTTTTGTCTCTCCTTCATTTATTTTACTCTGCCGCTTCGTCTTCTTCGTCATCCGCCAGAGCTGCTTTCATCATAATGGCACATTCGACACGTTTCCGCTGCAATTCACAACCCACATCGTATGCGTCTAATATATTGCCATGGAACTGATACGAATTCGCTGCACAGCCGCCACTGCAATAAAATCTTGCGAAGCAATCCTTGCATTTGTCCTTGGCATAGACATTGCAAAGCTTGAATTCTTCCACGATATCGTTTCGTTCTACACCATGGAATACATCACCCAGTTTGAACTCATCGTGTCCAACAAACTGATGACACGGATACAGATCTCCAGTTGGTGTCACTGCCAGATACTCCGTACCGGAACCACATCCAGACAGACGCTTGTACACACACGGACCACCATTTAAGTCGAGCTTGTAATGGAAGAATGTCACTGGTTTTCCTTCCTTCTGCCGGCGGATCAGATCAACTGCCAGCTTGTCATACTGCTCGAAAATCGTTGGTAAATCTTCCTCGCGGATCGCATAATCATTCTCATCTGGTGTGACAACCGGCTCAATTGAGATCTCCTTGAATCCAAGCTCGGTCATCAATTCAAAATCCTTCGTAAAGTCCAGATTGTTTCTCGTAAATGTACCGCGCACATAATAGCTCTTATCGCCGCGCTTCTCCACGAACTTCTGGAACTTCGGCACAATAATGTCATAGCTTCCCTTTCCATTTCTGGTTGGCCGCATCATGTCGTTGATCTCTTTTCTGCCGTCGAGACTCAATACAACGTTTGAAATCTCTCTGTTGCAGAAATCAATGACTTCATCATTTAACAGCATACCATTTGTCGTCAGGGTGAAACGGAAGTTCTTATTTGCCGCCTTCTCCTTGCTTCGTCCATATGCTACGATTTCCTTCACCACATCAAAGTTCATCAACGGCTCACCGCCGAAGAAATCAACTTCAAGGTTTACACGGTTTCCGGAATTCTCTATCAAAAAGTCAATCGCCTGCTTGCCAACTTCCAGACTCATAAGTTCCCGTTTCTGACCATGATATTCTCCCTCATCTGCGAAACAATACTTGCAGGCAAGGTTACAATCATGTGCAATATGTAAGCAAAGCGCCTTGACTACGGTCTTTCTCTTCTTAAAATCGATAATGACATCCTTGAACACATCTTCCGTGAATAACAGTTCCTTTTCTTCTAACTCGGAAATGTCGGAATACGCATCCTTGATATCTTCCTTACTATAGGTATCTCCATACTTCTCTAAAATTGCCTGTTCAATCTCTTCGAATTTCTTATCCTTGTACATCGCAATCATATCATATACAAGGTCATCCACTACATGTACGGAGCCGCTGCACACATCAAGCACGATATTATACCCATTGTTCTTGTACTGGTGTACCACTTTCTTAGTCACTCCTATTTCTCTTATTCATTAAGGAAAGGGGACATCGCAGGATATCCCCTTTTCTTGTGCGAAGTGTATGTATTACACTTTCTTTATCTGTAATTAGTTGTTCTCGCAGCTCTGGTTACCAACTGTACAGCTTGTCTTACATGCTGACTGGCAAGATGTCTGGCATTCGCCGCAACCACCCTTAACTACAGTGCTCTTCATTGTCTTTTCTGTCAAAGTTTTGATTCTCTTCATCTTTATCGCCTCCTACTAGCATTATTAATGGATATTTTATCACATGTCCTGTCATTTGTCATCATTATTTTTTTACATTCTACTTGTAAATACGCATTTCTGCCATGTTTTATGACAGAAATGCACCGATTGCCCCTCCACCGAGGCAGATCAATGTATTAAGCAACCCGGATTGTATGATTCCCTGTGCATTTCCACGCACGATCAAAGATAACACAAGCAGGAGCACCGCATAGAACAATCCGAGCAACACGCCCCACAACAACCGCTTTACTTCCATGCATTTACCGATGAAGAATCCGCCGATGGCACTCGACAGCAGATAGATAAACACAACACCCAGTTCTACAACATTCTCACTCAATCCCAGCTTATACAATGCAAATGCCAGAATTAAAAGCAAAAGCCCGGTCACAATGTACGCTGCAACCAGTGCCTTTAAAACACAAAACGCAACCCGTTTTTCCATATAGACTCCCATTCGTCCGGTGTGGCAGACCGCCGTACCCACTTGCTTTGGTTATATATATGAAAAATGAGTTGCGTTTATTACTTTCTATTTCACTTATTTACGCTTTCGCACTGTTTTTTTTCTTTGGTTCCTCCACGAGTTCCCCCGCCTTCTTCAAGGCAAGCTTCGTGATGACCGGTCCGATCAGCTCATAGATTACGACACCACACAACACGATTGTCTGGATCTGTGCGGCATACTGCGGCAGAGATTTTCCGGCAGAGGTTGCAAGTCCGATGGCAACACCCTCCTGTGGCACCAGAGTCAGGCCCAGCCATTTCTGGACAACCTTCGGTGCCTTCGAGATCTTCGCCCCGAACGCTGCCCCCAGCGCTTTACCAATGATACGACCTACGACATAGACCGCTCCAACAACTCCGACAGATACAATGACCGTGACATCCAGCGATGCTCCGGACAAGATGAAGAACATCATGTAAATCGGTGGCGTGATCCGGTCCAGCGGCTCATAGATCTTGTCGCTCTGCTTTGAAATATTCGCAAAGATCGTACTAAGCATCATGCATGCAAGCAATGACGAAAATCCTACCATATCAGAAACGCCCACGCACAGGCAGATCATCATGATTGTGATTGCAAGCCGGTTTCCACGTCCGGTATAAACTTTTACAAGCAGCGTCATGATCACGCCAAGCACCGCGCCGAATAACAAACCGCCGAATATCTCGACACAAGGGGCAATCAGAAGCTTGCTTACCGGTGCACTTCCGCTTGAGCTGATCACATTGGCTACTGCCATCGAAAGTCCATATGCAATCAATGCCACCGCATCATCAAGTGCCACGACCGGAAGCAGGGTGCTTGTCACAGGGCCTTTTGTTTTATACTGCTTCACGATCATCATCGTAGATGCTGCCGCCGTCGCAGATGCAATCGCGCCAAGCGCCAGTGCAAAGCTGACATTATATCCGAGCATAAGCAGAATTGTATCTACAACAAGTACTGCTCCCACACCTTCTGTAATTCCTATCACGAGCGGGGCTTTCCCTACTTTCTTCAAAAAGGTTGTTTTAAACTCCGCACCAATCGAAAAAGCAATGCATCCGAGCGCCAGCTCTGTCACCAAATCCATATGATCAATCAGTTCTTCACTCAGAAGCTTCAGACAGTTTGGACCGATTAAAAGTCCAATCACCAGGTATCCGGTTACGTTCGGGAGTCGCATCTGTTTGACAATCTTACCCGCAATCAATGCTGCCAGCAGCATGATTCCCAAATACGTTAATATATTCAAATCCATGATTACGCACCCAAGCCTTCCACAAATGATACCGGAAGTGCAAACATAATTCCGGTGTTCGGCTTGTCCAGTCCGATCACATCGTTGATCGTCTTGCGTGCCTTCTTCATTTCTTCATCATCTACGACAAAGAACATCATCTTTACCACTTCATGATCGTCATCATCCGCAAGGATGGAACGAAGCATTCCAAAGATCGGAAGGTCATCCATCTTCTCGACAACACTCGCCATACCGGTACCATCAACGATCGTACCTCCATGAATCCCTTCTTCTACCAGTTCCTTGCAGATCTCGCTTACCAGATCCTCATGTTTCAAAATAACAACCAGCAAATTCATGTTACTCATCTCTCTATCCTCCATATTATTCTCGTATCGAACAAGATATATTTTATTCCAAAGATGTATGTAGATATGATTCTACACAGACACGCTCTCGCTCGGTTCAGCACGCAATGGTACTAAACTCACTACGTTCGTTAAGTGCCAGCGTGCTTCAACGGTCTGTTTTAGAATCATATCTACATACATCTTCCATCTACATAGTGGTCTTGTTCGACACTATATTAACTCCTTCAGACGGTCGATGCGTCCGAATTCATATACTTTCTTAGCGTATTGTTTCGTGGTGTCGTTCGGCTCGATCAGATCGATCACCATAACCGGATACATGCCGGCACGCCCCGCCGATACGATTCCGTTGATGGAATCCTCCACGGCGATTGCCTCCTCCGGTCTTACATCCAGCATCTCACACGCTTTCAGGTAAATATCCGGTGCAGGCTTACCATGTGCAACCGTATCTCCGAACACCAGCTCATCAAAATACCGGTCAATATGATGCGCCTTCAGATATCCCGTGGCACGTTCACGCACCGTAGAAGTTGCAAGTCCAACCTTAACACCTTTTTCTTTCAGATATTTTAATGTATCTGCGACGCCCGGCTTTAGTTCCACGCCGTGTGCCCGGATATGCGCGTCCAGCTTGTTCACGACCGCTTCCCGAAAATCAAAATAATCAATTCCCATACCGACGACATCTTCAAAGCTCTTCTTGTTTGTGTACTTCGTGCCACCCGCGATACGCTCGCAGGCAACGACCATCACATCATCCGGGATTCCCAGCTTCTTGCCTTCCTCTAACTGAAATCTCCTGTATAATTTTTCCGTGTCCGTAATGACACCATCCATATCAAATACAACTGCCCGAAACATCTTCTTTATTCCTCCACGCGGACAACGATTGCAGAATAATTATCCGTCTTTGTCATGTCTGCCCGCTTCAGCACGTATTTTCCCATTGCATCTAACCAAGCCTGTGCAGAGGACGCTTCCTTGTATGTGGCAAGCATCTCTTCCTCATAGACATACTCCCAGAAACCATCCGTCATCAACACAAACGCCTGTGTCTCTCCGCGCTCCACAACCGCACTTATATCATACGTTTTCGTCCCCCACTGTGCGCCCATCGCACGCAGCAGCTTGTTCCGATCCTCGTGCGTACGGATCTCGGATTCCCTGATCTCTCCGGTATCGCATAGAATCTGTACTAAGCTATGGTCACGCGTTCTCTGATATTTTGTTCCATTCTCGTAAATCCGATACAACCGGCTGTCCCCGATATGCGCCCACTGTATCAGGTCCGGTGTGATTACAAGCACAACTGCCGTTGTCTTCATGGAGTTGCACAGATCCCGCCGCACCTGTTCTTCCAGTAATTCTTTTTGTGCCTGTTCCAATGCATCCTTGAAAAATCCGGCATAGTAGCCCTGTTTTTCAAATCCCTTTGCTATGCTTTCTGCGACCAGCTCCGATGCTATTTCCCCGCAGGCATGCCCGCCAAGTCCATCACACAAGATCAGGCAGAGCTGTTCTTCGTATGTTGCTTTCCGTATGTAATCCTCGTTGTGATCTCTTCCCCCTTGCTTTGTCAGCATCGCAACGTCTACCATGCGCCAACCTCCTACCAATTTTCCCTGTTACCGTTTTCGCTTTTCTGATTATAATATGCCCAGCGGTAGTTTGCAAGCAAAACAGGAGCATGTTTCCATGCTCCTGCCTGTGTAACCTGGTTTTATCTCCGGTTAATTATTCTTTTTCTTCTTTGCTGCCAGAATAATTGCAATTCCACCGCCAAGCACTGCAAGAACGCCAACACCAATCAATACATACAGAAGTACATGACTCTTCTCTCCATATGTAAAGCTGATCGTCTGTTCTGCTTCATTTCCGGCATCATCATGTGCCTTCATTGTAAGCTTATAGTCGCCCTTTTCCGTAACTGTAATCGCTGCAGCATTGTCCTTGATCTCAACTGGAGAACCATTGAGCGTTACCTCATCCAGAGTATCCTCATCCAACTGAAGGGATACGTTGATGTCGTACTGCTCGTTCTTGATCTCTCCATCTTCTACACCCGTTACAATAAAGGTTGGTGCCTTTGTATCCAGATTGAAGTTTACTGTTTTCTCAGTTGCATTTCCAAGTTCATCTTCGGCTGTAATCTTCATCTCATATGCGCCGTCCTCGACTTCGGATGTTCCGTCATACTCGCTACCATTCAAGTACATATGTGCATCGCAGACAGTCAGGTCATAGATAATGTCGTTCAGATCGTAATCCCATGCAAAGGATGTCAGAGTTCCTTCATATGCGCTCATGACCTTTGGATCAATCACTGGTTTTGTCTTATCAATCGTGAAGGAAACCTCCTGTGTATCCTCATTACCTGCGGCATCCTTACAGTTTATCTGAATCTTATAAATACCATCCTCTGTAAATGTGTTTCGGATCAGCGTCGTTGCTGCTGTCGGATTATATCCGGTAATCTGCAGATCCTCTGTTTTTTCCTTATAAGATGTTGGATCAAGATATGTTCTTGTTGCCTGAATCGTTACAGACTTTGTCAGATAGAAGTCCTCCTCGATCTGTGCCTGGAACTCTACCTGCTTTGTTGTCTTGTCGTTATTTGACACGCCACTCAGCGTAATGATTGGCTTGCCTGTATCAATTCTTACCGTATAGCTGGTTGCCTCTGCGGTATGTCCAGCACGGTCTTTACCGGTAAATGTTACCTGATACTCACCTGTCTCACTAAGTGTCTCTGTCATCGTTGTCACACGTGCAGTTGGCTTGAAGTCGATGGTCTTGTAAGCGGCTTCTGCCACACTGTCGTTTGCTTTTCTTGTGATCGTGATCGTACCAGATGCATCCCACCAGAATGCCTCTGTCATACTAAATGTCAGGGTTGTTCCTGCGTTCAGTGTCGAACCGGAAGCAGTTCCTGTAATCTGCAGTTCTGGTGCTGTCTTATCAACACGGAACTGTACATTTCTTTCTGCACTTCGGTTTCCTGCCTTGTCCACAGAATATACCTTTACCTGATAATCAGCCTCATCTGTATAGCCAAATACCCGGTTATCTGTCTTCAATACATCCGCGGTTACCGGAAGCTGATCCGGTACTGTCTTAATCAGCTGGTAATTGAAATCATGTACGTCTTCGTTTGCGTCGCTTACAGAGAAAGCAACCGTTGCATCGGAAGTCAGATCAACAACGCCCATATTCTCAGAGTAAACCATACCTCCATTGATCACTGCAGCAATATTCGGTGCCTCTGTATCCTTGATAAATACAACCTGCTTTTCAGCAGCATTGTTGCCTGCATCATCCTGTGCATTGATCTTGATTACACGTGCACCAATACCGGTTGAAACATAGCTTGCCCGGTACTTGTTAGATGTACCGATTCGCTGCCATGTTACATTTACCACGTTGTTATTATCTGTTACTCTTACGCCGGAAGCTGAGATATTCTCATCCTCATAAGTAAGCTCTACCGTTACATTGGAACGATAGAAGTAATCGCAAATGGTTCCATCGAAGTTCTTGCCCGGCTGCTTGCCAGCAGTTGTACCAGCGGAAATCTTTGCTGTGACAACCGGGATTGTATTATCCACGCGGAACTTCATCGTCTTGGAATCAATGTTTCCTGCCTTGTCTGACACATTGACTGTCACGGTGTAGTCACCATCTGCGGCTTTCTTGCCGATCAGGTTATTCAATGTGAAGCTGTTTTCCTGGCTGACATTTACCAGTTCCTTTGCTCCACTCAGATTTGTTGTCACATCGATGTCTGGTCCCTTCACTGTGATCGTCGCCTGATTGATTGTCAGGTTATCCGATACCGTTGTCTTGATCAGTACCTCGCCATCCAATGGCTGTGTAATGTTTGTCTTTCCATTGACTGTCAATTCCGCCTTAGGATTTGTCTTATCGACCTTGATCTTATACAGATTGTTTGGAAGCAGGTTCTCACTTGCATCCTGTGCATTAAACACAAGAGATGTACCTGTAATTCCTGCTGACTCTGGAATCGCAATCGTTCCATTCACAGAAGTCTGTGTTCCATTCAATGCGATTTCCTTGTCTGTTACATTTGCCTTGCTTCCTGCCAGAGAATAACCGGCATTTGCAAGTGGCGATTCCACGCCATTATCACCAGAAGTAATCGTATAATTGATTGTATATTCCTTATACCATGTGCTATCGTTTGCCTCATTGATCGATACGGTTGGATTCGTACGGTCATATAAAATTGTACCAAGCGTTTTAGATGCATCCTGTGGGTAACGAATCTTCTGTGCATTTCCATCTGTCACATTCAGATACATACTATCCAGCTGTGCATTTATATCCGTCTTAGCAGGCAATTCAAATTTCACCGTTGTGCTGTAACGATGACTGTTTGTATCTTGTTGATTTGCAGAGGCAGCTACATCCTTTGTCTGGTCATTCGTACCGCCTGCAATCAGTTCAAACTTCTGAATGACATATGCAGAGCTTGCTGTCACTTCCAGCTGATATTTTTCATTTGTATTCTTTCCTGCTAGAACATCGCTTGTTACATCGTTTCCAGCTGCATCTATAATCACACAGTTATCTACGCGCAGGGTATCATCAATCTTTGTAACTCCACGAAGTGTCAGAGAATCTGATACATTTCCGGCTACATCCGATGCTGTAACCGCAACGAAATATGAGATATCTACCTTCAACTGATCAGATGGAATATTATATACATATGTATTTCCCGTAGTATAAGTAAACTTGTCCGTTGGTGTTACATACACATCCTGTACACCACTTTCTCCAGTTGCATCTGCAACAGTAACCACATACCGGTAAATCGTATTTAGTTCTGTCACGATACTATCTAAATCTCCAGCTGCAGAACCAACCTCTACCCATGTTGTTCCGTTATCTATACTTTTTTCAAGTTTTGGATTACTGATCACTGGTGCTTTTGCGTCGTATGAAATATTCTTAATCTGCTTTGTGCCGGTAATCGTAATCTCCGAATCACCAGCATATGCCTTTACCTCTAATGCATTTAACAGCTCTGAAACTTCCAAATCTGTTGGAATTGAAATATTCGCTGTAACTGTGTATACACGTGTTGTACTAGGTTCCGAACATACGACCTCGTCTGCATTAAATTCTTTCGTACCATCAGAAAGTTTAACATTTGTAATTTTCTTATTTGAATCTAATGTTACCTTAATCTGCTTCTTTGCAGCCAAGTGTGAAAGTATCTTGCCCTCTGTTAAACCATCCCAGCTATCATCATCTACAAATGTAACACCGGTTACCTTTGTTCCCTCTGTCGCCTGCTGGATCTTGATTGGGCACTTATAATCTTTAGAATTTCCCTTGTTGTCAACTGCAGTTACAGTTACAACATCTCCGGTTGCCTGCTCCTTTGTAAGTTCGATTGTATATACATTTGAACCAGAAGCTGGAGATGTCACGGTCAAAGATGTACCATTTAATGTAGCTGTTACATTCTTAATTCCAGATGTATCTTCGCCATCCTTTGTTGGATCTTCAACGGTAACTGCATACTTGTATTTGTCGCCCACGCCATAATAAACACTATTTTCATCTATAAACCTATTCTGTATCGTTGCATAAGCAGAAGTCTCTTCATCCAGATAAGATACAGCCGAAGCCTCACAGCTAATATTTGGTGCTTGTGTATCGTTACTCATATGAGTCGAGCCAAGTTCGATGTACTCCAACACTTGTGCAGGTGTCTCATTGGATACCAGCGCCGCATATGCATAAACCTGTTTTCCACGGTTGTTCTCAGTAGTACTGATTGTATCTCCAATAAATGTATAACTGTTTATATCCTTTTTTTCAGACTCATCTGCTGCTGATCCAATTTTTACATAATATTTTACTGTCGCGCCCTCAATAGAAGCTACTGTGGTTGGAGCCTTTAATGTTGCTTCACTGACATATGAATCCGATGTCAGACTTATGCTTCCAGCATACAGTCCGGCACCTGTTGTAAATGCAGAATCCACAAAATTAACAGTAAGAACATACTGTAATTGCCAATCTGCCGCACTGTCTATTCTTGCATAAATTGCAATTTTTCGATCTTCAGTAATTGCATTAGCTGCTAAATCATTCTCAACATTTTCTGTTAAAGGAAATAAATTTTCGCCAGCAGAAAGTGTTGACTGTATTTGCTTATCCAAGGTCATAAATCCGGCACCTAACGCAACCGCATCACCACCATCTGTCTTGCATTCTGGTAATTGTAACTTACCTACCTTCTGCGCATCCTTGATCAAAGTTACGCTTTTCTCATATGTCTCACCAGTATGCGGAACCACTACACCAGTATCATCCACTTCAATACTCAACCCATTCGGTTCTTCCGACACAATCTGTAGATTGCCAGTTTTTACTCCAGTTGCACTTCCCCCTTCTGCTTTCGCGACATTCTTATCACCGACATGGTTTGCAAATGGTACAATCAGCAGAGCAAAGACAACCCATAATGCTATGAGCTTCTTTACCGGGTGTTTTGAATTGTTTGATTTTGTTTCTTTTCTTTTCATCCTTTTTCTCACCTACCCGACTCTATACTTTCATCTGAATGAACAACTACTATATTGTAAATTACTTTTACCTTCTTCGCTAATGTTCCGGTTGTCAGCACGCTTGTACCTTCCTCGTCATCATCTGCACGTAATACATCGGTTGCATCACTGTCGTCATCGTCGGCACGCAATACATCGGTTGCATCACTGTCATCATCGTCCATCCGCAGAACGTCGGTTGCATCCTCATCGTCTGCATCGTCTCCCCGAAGTACATCGGTTGCTCCGTCATCTCCTTCGTCATTCCGAAGTACATCCGTTGCCCCGTCATCGCCTTCGTCATTTCGAAGTACATCCGTTGCTCCGTCATCTCCTTCGTCATTCCGAAGTACATCCGTTGCTCCGTCATCTCCTGCCGATGTATCTCGAAGCACATCTGTTGCCTCATCATCCGCACCTGAACCGAGTACTTCTGTCTCGCCATCATCCGGTGTATCATAATCATTGATGCCCGGTCGAAGGATGTCGGTCTCTTCAAACTTCTTTTCTTTCTTCTTTGATTTCTCCAACAGTTCGGTGGAATCGTTACCATTAGCCTTACGATCCTCCCGCGTAGAAACCGCTTCTTTCGCAGTGATCTTTCCACTTCCCATGTTGTAGTATTTTTCCTGTTCTTTCTTCGCTACGCTGCCCGGACTCGCTGTACCATCCTGCATTTCTTTCATTGCCTTTTTCGCAGCACTTCCGGTCAATTCTCCAATCACCTTTGGTATCTTCAATACAATGAATAACACGATCGCCGCAATCAGAAGGAGAATCGCCAGTACCAAGCCGCCATAGAAACATATCTCATATACGTTTTGCATGCTGATCACTCTCCCATCTCTGCTGACTGCGAATCATCGGAATTTGCATCCGGTGCCTGCGTCGCTTCTTCTTCGCTGATATCATAGCTACCGTCCTTCAACATCTGCAACGTATCTTTTCGTTTGTACCATGTTTTGTTGCTGTCGATGCCAAGCACGTTACCACCATCATCAAATACCTGAATCAGCTTCTTTGTCAGATCTGGAATCTTCGTCGTCCAAAGCTTCGGATCCTGCTCCTGTGCCTCACACAGACGATACAGATAATCCAGATGCTCTGCATATACGTTGTCGCTCCACTCGTTCTTTGTACCGAATACCTTTTCTGCGGCTTCGTATATCTTGAGTGCATCATCTGTCTTGCCCTGTGCGTCATAACAACGTGCTTCCGTCATCATCTTATTGTAATAAGACTGGTTATACGCGTTGACAGAGGAACCACCCAGCGAAATGCCCGGATCGCTGTCTACCTTCATCTTCAGGATTCCAATATAGTCTTCACAATAACTGATTGCCATCGAATAATATCCATTGGCAACTGTTTCATTATCTGCATTTTCCTTGGCAAGCTGCTCATAGATCATGATCAGGTTATCGTCGTAACGATAATTCATATCCATAACTGCTTCTTCGTCCAGATCATTGCCTGTGTACTCGTCCAGATCTGCAACCGCCTGTTCCATCACCGTACTTGCCTGTTCTGCGATGCTTGTCTCCGCATCCTTGCTGACGTTTGTACTGTAAATCTCGCCGATAATACGATAGTTTACGAACTTGGTTGCTTCCTGGTTCGTAAAGTTGTTCTCGTTGTAGGTTGCGAAATCATTTACCGCCTGCATCAGCTCTGATGCATCCGACGTACTGTCAGATCGCAGCTCGGAAATGGATTTGTAAAAGCCTGCAAGCTTTCCATATTCCTCGTCCTTCTCGTCAATCATGCCGAAATATTTGGCTGCCTGACTGTAAGAACGCTCTTCCTCAAAATAAGTAAGTGCCAGCTTGTAAAGCACTGCGCTGTTTTTCTCAACACCACCATGTTTACTGCTGATTCGATTGGAAACCAACGTCAACGCATCATCCAGATTCAGCGTAGATTCCGTTCCGGCTTCCTCCGCCTTGTTCGTAGCATCAATGTATGCCTGTATGTACTGTTCGTAAGCTTTTTCCTCCGAGCCGTCCAGTTCGATTGCTTTCTTGAATTCTGCCGTTCCGGCTTCGTAATTCTCTTCCCGGCAGTAGTTCATACCATTTTCGATATACTGGTTGTAGTTGTTCAGCTTGATCCGCTGCATACCGGAATATCCGATTCCGGCTGTGATACCGGATACAACTGCCAATGCCACGGTTGCTGCAAAAAGCCCAAGCTTCTTCTTGTTCTTCTTCCGGTAGCTGTCGTCAAGCTCATCGTAATGCTCCAATGCATACATCAGCTCCGTACAGTTCTGATAACGGTCGTTCGGATCTGCCTGTGTACATTTTAAGATGATCTTCTCCAATCCAGAGGACAACATCGGATTCCACTCGCGGATCGGCTTGATCTCATACGGTGGCTCACATGGGTTCTTTCCTGTTACGATATGGTACAGGGTTGCACCCAGATTATAGATATCTGTTCTTGCATCTGTATTGTAGATACCACGTCCCTTGGAATCACCGAACTGTTCCGGTGCTGCATAGCCTCTCGTACCAAGTGCGGTTGTATCTGCATTGTTCTCTATCTCGTACTCTTTTGCTGTACCGAAGTCGATCAGCTTTACGCCGCCCTCCGGTTTGATCATGACATTCGAAGGTTTCATATCCCGGTAGATAACCGGTGGATTCATGTTGTGCAGGTAATTCAATGCACTTGCAAGCTGCAAGCCCCACTCTACCACCAACTCCTGTGGCTGCGCGCCTTCCTTCTTCAATCGATCCTGAATCGTATCACCCTCGATATAATCCATAACAACGTAGATTGTTCCATCCTGATTGATGATATCTACGATTCGCGGCAACACCGGATGATCTACGTTCTTCAGAATATTCGCTTCTCGTTCCAATCCCTTAAGCAACGTCTTTGCGGATTTCTTTCCATCATTCTTGATCTCCTTGACCGCCCACTGCTTATTCAAACGCTTATCACGGGCAAGGTACACGATGGACATACCACCTCGACCAACTTCTGCCAAAATTTCATATTTTCCGTCTAGTACGGTTCCTTCCTTCGTCATGGCAAACCCTCTCTAAATCAAATCGTGCGAACCATTGCTACTGTGATATTATCACGTTCCCCACGGTTCTTTACTAACTCTGTCAGATATATTGCTCCATATTTCATCTTTTCCTCGTCCGTCGCCTCACCCGGTCCGATCTTCTCGATGATTTCCTCCGGTGTGATCACATGACGGAATCCGTCTGAGCAGAGCATATAAACTGCATTTCTTGTTGCAGTTCCCTTTGTAAATTCCGGCTCAACAACCGGCGATGCGCCGACACACTGCAACAGTACGCTTCGTCTCGGATCGATTTTTGCCTGTTCCGGTGTCATACGTCCCGCTGCCAGTTCTCTTGCGATAAATGTCTGGTCGTTTGTCAGCTGCTTCGCTGTCTTTGTAAGCTCATACACGCGGCTGTCGCCCACATGCACAATATAATACTGATCCTTGTACAACAGGATTGCAGATACCGTCGTACCAAGCTGCAAATGATTTTCCTCTCCATATGCGCCCAGCCGGCGATTCTGAATCTGGATAATATCATCCCACTGTGATACAAGATTCTGCTCTGTGAATGTTCCATTTTGGATTTCATCCACCAGCGTGTCATCAAACCATGTACAAAATGCTTCGATTACCTCTTTGCTGGCAACCTCGCCTTTTGCGAGTCCTCCCATGCCATCACACACGATTGCAAATGCAACATTTCCCTCTTTTGTGTTCACAACCTTGATTGCAAGAGAGTCCTGATTCGTTTCTTTTCTTGTACCTACATCGGTGTGATATGTTGCAATGTACTCCATATTACTCTCCTTTTCTCAGAAGGAATGTGAATTCCTCATCTCCCAATCGAACTTCTGTCTTATGCTTCAGAAGCACTTCCTTACCCGGCTGCAACTCTACCCCGTTTACATAGGTATGGTTTGTAGAATTGTTATCCTTAATATAGTTCACGCCATCGCGCTGGATTACAATACAATGCTCCCGGCTGATTGCGCTGTTGTTCTCTATTGCATAATCGGCTTTTGTCTTTGACTTACCGATGATAAATTCTGGTTTTGTAATATTGATGATCTCACCAGTTGATTTACGCACAAAGTGTGGAATCGGGCGTGCACCGCCAAGCTGTCCCATCAGGTTGCCGTTCTGCATCTGTGGCGCCTGTGGTCTTGGCATCTGTCCCATCATAGGCTGCCCCATCATTGGTTGTCCCATCGGAGGGCGCTGTCCACCCATCGGTGGTACTGGCTGCCCCATCATCGGCTGTCCGCCCATCGCTGGACGCTGTCCCATTGGTGGCATCTGTGGCTTTGGTATTTCCGGTTTCGGCATCTCTGGCTTTGGTGCCTCCGGTGCTGGTGCCTGTGGCTTTGGCATTTCCGGTTTCGGCATCTCTGGCTTTGGTGCCTCCGGTGCTGGTGCCTGTGGCTTTGGCATTTCCGGCTTCGGCATCTCTGGCTTTGGTGCCTCCGGTGCTGGTGCCTGTGGTTTTGGCATTTCCGGCTTCGGCATCTGCCCCATCGGTGGTACTGGCTGCCCCATTGGCTGTCCGTTCATCGGTGGTACCGGCTGTCCCATTGGCTGTCCGCCCATCGGTGGTACCGGCTGTCCCATCATTGGCTGTCCGCCCATCGGTGGTACCGGCTGCCCCATTGGCTGTCTGCCCATCGGTGGTACCGGCTGTCCCATCATTGGCTGTCCGCCCATCGGTGGTACTGGCTGTCCCATCATTGGCTGTCCACCCATCGGTGGTACCGGCTGCCCCATTGGCTGTCCCATCGCTGGCATACCCTGTGGACGCATGTTGTTCATCACGCCGACACGATTTACTTTTACATTCTGGTTCTGTACTTCCGGAGCTGCGGTTGTATCTGCTTCCTTCTTAAGTCCCTCGTCTCTTGTATAGAAGAGACCAAGTTTCTCCATCTCCGCATCTACAAGTCCTTTTAATTTCATATTGGAATAATGATCCGTATTGATCAAGGTCAGGATTCTTGCTACATAATCATCCTTGTCTGCTTCATCAAAGCGCATATGTGACACAATATTTCGGAAGAAATCCGGGATATCAGACTGTCCCAACGGATCCTGCTTTACAGGAACCATAATGCACTTTACTGCCTTGCTCTCAGGATCTACATAGATATAATTCAGATCGCGTACCAGATAACAGATCTGCACACCTGCTGCACCAATCTCAAATGCACACAACAGTCCCTTCAGGATTGCAAGTACATCTGCCTTCTTCAATGTCTGACGCAGCATCACTTCCAGAGAAGTGTCATGATGCACATAAGAGACAATACTTCTCTTTCCATCCTCGTCCTTGTACTGGAACGGAATAATATTTCCGAGCTGTGCAACCTTGTCTGACACTCTGTCGTCATAGACATCTGCTACTCCAAGCTGATACTCCACCAATGTCATTCCGTTTTGTTTTGTTACATTCAACTCTAACCCCTTCATTTGCTACCTCCTCATGATATAATCATCCTAATTAGCGAATCTTAAATGTAAACTCTTCATCTGCAAGTCTTACGAGAGAATCATGTGTCAGAATTTCTTCTACCCCATCCTCTACACGCTTTCCATTCACATATGTATGATTCGTAGACTTGTTATCTTTGATATAACATACCCCATCTTTTTGAATGATAAATGCATGCTGACGGCTGATCGCTCCATTTCCGCCAACGGTATAGTCCACACCTCTGGTTGCCTTTCCGATCTTGAAGATCGCCTTGTTCAGCATGATACGTTCTTCTGTACTTACACGGATCAGATATGGCAATGCTTTCGGCGAATTGGTTGCTGCAGTCGCTGCACTCACAGCACCAACGGCATCTTTTACAAGCTCTGTTACAGATTTATTCAAAATAGATGTACTCTTTGGCTTCTTGTCCTTTTCATCGTCCTTTTTCTTCTCAATGTTCATGTCATCGTAGATATCCTCGATCACAGGCACCTTGATGTTTTCTGTCTGTCCGCTTGTCGGTTCTTCGTTTTGTACGGTTGTTTCCGGTTCAGCAGACTCTGCTGTCTCAGCTGCTGCTTCTGCCTCAGCTGCCTCCATCTCAGCCTCTGTCTGCTGGATGATTGCCGCACGGTTTACCTTTACCACATTCCGCTTAACCACAGGTGGCTTGTCTAAGAAATGATCCAGATCTTCCAATGTCTGGATATTCTTGGTTGGCTGTGCTGTCGGCTTTGCAGATGGAACTTCTCCAACCAGCTCCTTGATCCGATCCTTGATCAGGTTGATATCGGATTCCTTCTTGTTTGTCTTTAACTGCAGCTTCTCGCCACCATTTGTTGCCCCCTCTGGCTTCACCTGTGACAGGATCTGCTCTGCAGCTGGGGAAACCTCTGGTTTTTCTGCTACTGGTTCCGGCTTTGGTGCTTCCTGCTTTTCCATCACTGGCTTTGGTGCCGGTGCTTCCTCGACAGGTGCTGGTGTCTCCTCGACAGCCTCTGTCGGTTCTGCCACCTTCTCCTCTACCGGTGTTTCTTCTTCCTTTACCTGCATGCCAGCTGGAAGGATACTTTCCAGTTCTTCCTCTTCCTTTGCAGGCTCCTCTGCTTCTTCCTCTTCGTCTTCTTCATCGTCGCCGATCTCCGGAAGTGGTGTATCATCCTCTTCCTGCAGGCTATTCATGATGTCGCTGATATTTTCTGCCGGTGCTTCTTCCTCTGCACTTACAACTTCTACACCGTCTGCATCAATGGCTCCAGCCTCCTCGAAGCTGATTCCTTCCTCTTCCATCAACGCCTCTGCAAGTCCGATCAAGCCACGCAGATTGAAGTTATCTCCATTGATATACGTGAGGAGCTTACCAACATAATTCAGATCCTCTTCCACATCGTATTTCATGTTCGCAAGCAGCTGGCGTACAAAGCTCTTGAATTCTACAGAAAGTGCGCCCTTGCTTTCGATTGGCAGGCACAGGAACTGTACTGTCTTCTTCTCAGCATCCACGTAGATAAATCCACGATTCAGCAATACATACGAAAGTGGAATCGCCTGCTCCTTCAAGGAAATCATCTCCTGTGCGACATTCCGCAGGATGAGCAGTACGCTCTCGCAATCATGCTCCTGCGCAATGTACTCCTCCAGAGATGTCTTGCCCGTAATCTGGTAGGTCAGATAATCATAATCGTCATCTTCTTCATAGATAATCTCTATCAGTTCTTCCGGCGCATTGTCCTGACAGTAATCCAAAACATCCTCATCTAACTCACAATCCTCGCCCATTGTGTATGACAGATATTTTTCTTCGCCGATGTTTCGCGCCCTAAAATTAAAAGTTCTCATAACGTCCCTCCTAATACATTATTTATTCCTATTGTGATTCTTCGGTTGTCGATTCCTCGGTGGATGCTTCTCCATCCGGTGTCACGCCGTTTGGTCCACCAATAATCTGTGTATCTATGTGATCTTCATAGTTTTCTGTAAAGATATGTGTACCTGCATCTTCGTCGCCAACATGGTAATACAGGTAATTATGCTCTTCCGGATACAATACTGCCTGGATACATGCCAGTCCCGGATTACAGATCGGACCTACCGGAAGTCCGGCATTCTTATAGGTGTTGTATGGAGAATCCAGTTCCAGATCCTCGTACAGAACCTGACTCTTGTCATACATTCCATCGGTCAATGGATATAAGACAGTCGGACACATCTGCAAAGGCATTTCTGCTTTCAGACGGTTGTTGATAACACCTGCAATCGTCGCACGTTCTGAATCCACCTTTGCCTCACGTTCTACAATGGAAGCTCTCGTCACAAGTTCAAATGCACTGTATCCAAGCTCTGCCGCACGATCCTGCAGTTCCTGTGTATAGTAGTTGTCGAACGTTCTCAACATATAATCGACTAATGATTCCGCTGTCGTCGACTCATAAATATCGTAAGTTGCCGGGAACAGGAAGCCCTGTACCTTATAATTGACATTGGCACCTGCCGGTATGTCTGCCAGATATGCAAAATCAGATTTCGTAACCGATTTGCATGCATTTAAAAATTCAGTTGCAGAACAGATTCCCTGATCTTCGCACCGCGCTGCTATCATCTCTACCGTAAAGCCCTCTGGCACAACCAGATAATCGACTGGCTGATCTTCCTCGAATGTCGGGCTCATGGCTGCCATCATCTGCAAGGTTGTCATACCAGTATTCAAGGTGTATGTACCACCATGCAGCTTGCCACGGTACTCAGAGTCCTGCAGACGCTTTGTAAATGCACGCGGATAATTGATCAATCCATTGTCCTTCAGGATCTGCGCGATTTCCTTGACAGATGCGCCTTCCGGAATCGTAACAGTTACATCTTCGCCCTGTGTCGACTCCGTTCCCTTGTATTCGTCCATATAATCATCGTAATAGGTTCGTATATGTTTATAGGTCATATTGGCAAGTGTGACAATCGCCACCAACAATATGATTCCCTTCACGACTCGAATCACCGTTTTTCTCACTTTTCGTACCTCTTCTTTGCATTTTAGTTTACATAACTTTTTAAAAAATTACACACTTGATGTAATTTTACAATAATGGTATTATACTATCATCTTTTAGATAAAAATACAAGAAAGGATGATAAATTTGAGTAATCCAATTGTTACAATGACAATGGAATCCGGCGATGTTATGACGTTCGAACTGTATCCGGATATCGCACCAAACACAGTAAAGAATTTTATCTCTCTGATTAAGAAAGGGTTTTACGATGGATTGATCTTCCATCGTGTCATCAATGGTTTTATGATCCAGGGTGGCTGCCCTGACGGAAATGGTACCGGAGGTCCTGGATATTCAATCCGCGGCGAGTTCGCGCAGAACGGATTTGCAAATGATCTGAAGCACGAACCGGGTGTTCTTTCTATGGCACGTACCATGATGCCGAACTCCGCCGGTTCGCAGTTTTTCATCATGCACAAGAATAGTCCGCATCTCGACGGAAGCTATGCTGCTTTCGGCAAGATCGTGGATGGTCTGGATATCGTGAATAAGATTGCAGATGTTCCAACCGACTACATGGACCGCCCGCTTGAAGACCAGCGTATCAAGACCGTTACCGTCGACACGAAGGGCGTCGAGTATGACGAGCCGGAGAAGATGTAATCTTCTTAAACGGACGCACAGCGTACAAAATAGAAATCCCCTGCAGACACGCTCTGCGGGGGATTTTTCTCTACATCTCTTGCATTTTCTTGAGGAATACCTTGGCGCGGTCGGTCTTTGGATTGTCAATGACATCCTCCGGCTTTCCTTCCTCGACGATCACTCCACCATCCATGAAGATCACGCGGTCAGATACGCTCCGGGCGAAACCGATCTCATGGGTTACGATCACCATTGTCATCTTCTCGGCGGCGAGTTCCTTTAATACCTTTAAGATCTCGGCGGTCAGCTCCGGATCGAGTGCCGAAGTCGGCTCATCGAAGAAGAGCATCTTCGGCTTTAACGCAAGCGCGCGGGCGATTGCCACACGCTGCTGCTGTCCGCCAGATAACTGATATGGATAATAGTCGCCCTTATCTTCTAAGTTCATCTTGCGAAGCAGTTCCTTCGCCTCGGCATACACCTCATCCTTGTCACGCTTCTGCACGTGGATCGGTGCATCTGCGATATTCTTCAGCACGGAATAATGTGGGAACAGATTAAAGTTCTGGAATACCAGTCCGTAATAGCTCTGGATCTCCTTTAAGTCTGCCTTGTCTGCATAGACCGGAACGCCGCTGTCGGAATTGACCGCTTCCTTTCCGCAGTACACCATGCTTCCGCCGTCAATCTTCTCCAGCATTGTCATGCAGCGCAGGAAGGTCGATTTTCCCGAACCGGATGGTCCAAGAATTGAGATAACCTCGCTCTCAGCCACCGACATACTGATATCCTTCAACACTTCGAGATCATCGAAGCTTTTCTTTATATTTTTTACTTCCAGTAAGTTCATCGTAGCCCTCCTATCTATAATAATTCATGCGTTTTTCGATCTTCTCCATCACAAACGCAACGACAAAGTTAAAGATGTAGTAGAACACACCGGCGATAAACAGCGGCATAATCGTTGTCTGTGCGGCTGCCACCTGCTTGGCAAGTGTAAACATCTCCGTATAAGAAATTGCAAATGCAAGCGACGTATCCTTAACCAGTGTGATAACCTCGTTTGTGACAGAAGGCAGGATGTTCTTCGCCATCTGTGGGAACACGATCTTGAAGAACGTCTGGATCTTGCTGTATCCTAAGATCTTCGCTGCCTCATGCTGTCCCTGTGGCACTGCCTGAATACCGGAGCGGTAGATCTCTGCGAAATATGCTGCATAGTTTAAGGCAAATCCAATGATAACCGCCTGGAAACGATAGCTTGTCGTAAGCGTCGCGCCAAACAGATAATATGGTCCGTAAAATACAACCAAAAGCTGTAACATCAACGGCGTACCACGTGCGATGGAGATGTAGAACTTCACCAGCCAGCGAATCGGTGCAATCTTACACATTCTGCCTGCTGCAACCAGAAGTCCAAGCGGCAGGGAGAACAAAAGTGTCAGGAAGAAGATCACCAGGGATGCCAGCAGACCTTCTGCAAGCTGCTTTGTGATCGAGCAGAACTTATCCCAGAAGCTTGTGTTCTTCTTGCCTATGGATGTGCTGTCTGTCGCAGTTGCAGCAACATTTCCATCCTGCACCTGATCGTCCGGCGACAGACAGATGGACTCCTCCAGACCCCATTTCTCTGCGATCTCCTCAAATGTACCATCAGCAAGCATGTCAAGCAGCGTTGCCTGTACTTTATCACGAAGCTCGGTATTTCCAAGCTTAAATCCAATTCCATATTCCTCGGAAGACAGACGATCCTCGAGCATCACGAACTTATCGCCGCGGGATGCAATCTCATAGTTTGCAACACCGATATCCATGCAGATTGCATTGACGGCGCCTGACTCCAGATTCATAAATGCACTGTTGTAATCGCCGACCTGCTGCAGATCCTTGAACGTCTCAGCAAGTGCCAGATTCTCCTCGCTTGCATCCTCTCCGGTCAGTGCTGCGAGTGCGGAGCTGTCCGCCTGCACGGCAACGACCTTGCCTGACAGATCGGATAACTGTGTGATACCAGAATCCTTGCGTACAACGACCACCTGGGAATTATCCACATATGGTGTCGTCCATGTGTAGGCATCTTCTCTTCCATTCATTGTAAATCCGTTCCAGATACAACTGATCGAACCAGAGTTCAATTCCATATCCTTCGAGTTCCACTCAATCGGCTGCTTCTTTAAGATCCAGCCGTTCCGGTCACAGACTTCCTGTGCCAGATCCAAGTCAAAACCAACATATTCGCCGTCATCGTTCTTGTATCCATATGGCGGGAATTCCGCATCGAACCCGACAATAAATGTATTGTCATCTGCGGCTGTCTCTTCCTGCACCTCATCGTCTGCAGTCAGACAGATGGATCCCTCAAGTCCCCATTTCTCTGCAATCTCGTCAAATGTACCATCGGCAAGCATGTCAAGCAGCGTTGCCTGCACTTTATCACGGAGCTCTGTATTTCCCTTTTTAAATCCGATTCCATATTCCTCGGAAGACAGACGATCCTCGAGCATCATGAATTTATCCCCGCGGGATTCGATCTCGTAGTTTGCAACACCGATATCCATGCAGATCGCATTGACCGCGCCCGACTCCAGATTCATAAATGCACTGTTGTAATCGCCTACCTGTTGCAGATCCTTGAAGGTCTCACACAGTGCTTTATTCTCCTCGCTTGCATCCTCGCCTGTGAGTGCCGCAAGCGCAGAGCTGTCTGCCTGCACGGCAACGACCTTCCCTGAAAGATCGGACAGCTGTGTGATGCCGGAATCCTTACGCACGACAACCACCTGTGAATTATCGACATATGGCTTTGTCCAAGTATAGTCATCCTCTCTGCCGTTCATCGTGAATCCGTTCCAGATACAGCTGATCGAACCGGAATTTAATTCCATATCCTTCGAGTTCCACTCAATCGGCTGTTTCTTCAGCGTCCAACCGTTCCGGTCGCATACCTCCTGTGCCAGATCCAGATCGAAGCCGACATATTCGCCGTTATCGTCCTTGTAGCCATATGGCGGGAACTCCGCATCGAAGCCGACAATAAACGTATTGTCGTCCTCTCCGTCCGCCGCCCGTGCCGGTGTCTGCATCGATACAATCGGTCCAAGCAGCAGCGCCATCATCAAAATTGCGGTCACTAGCCGTTTCCATTTTGCGTTCATAATGTCTTCCTCTCCTGTTTTTCTATTTAATATGCAGAGATATAAGATCTTGCTGTACTGCCCGGAGCTGCCTGCCCCTTCGGCACAAGCCGGATCTCTATCCCTTCCAATCGTTTTGCATAACCGGCGGTTCCTGCCGGTGCGCCGTTTTTCGCCCAGCCAAGCCAGCCGAAGCTCTGCGCATGCACACGATAGTATACATCATAATGCCGTTGCATATCTCCTGTCAATGCAATACAGATGGCTTCGAGTCTTTTTGCCTGCCCGGATGTGCCGCTCATCGTTCCATTTCTGCGCCATGCAGATGGATTGTTTGTCGGTTCCTGCCATCCGTAGCTCTGCACATGGGTTGTGTAGCAGACGCCACCCGAATACGGTGCATTCGTCAGTTTGATCTCAATTCCTTCGAGTCGTTTTGCCTGTCCGGATGTGCCGCTCATCGCCCCGTTATATTTCCAGCCCTGCCAGCCATAGCTCTGCACATGGGTACGATATGTAACATTCGGGCTGTCCGCACCCGCGATCTGCGGATTCATGCTCTGTCCCGGCGCCGCGTAAAATGCATTCGCAAACTGCGATGCGATTCCCTGCATATTCCGGTTGAATCCCGCACCCTTCTTCACGACCACGATCTGAATGCCCTCCAGACGCTTCGCATAACCTGCGGTTCCTGCCGGTGCGCCATTTGTCGCCCAGCCAAGCCAGCCGTAGCTCTGCGCATGCACGCGGTAATAGACATCATATTTATCCTTGTCGGATCCGGTCAGTTGGATCTTGATTGCTTCCAGACGTTTTGCTTCCCCCTGCGTGCCGTTCATGTCACCGTTCGCAGACCAAGGCAGCCAGCCATAGCTCTGGCAATGCGTCGTGTACTGGATTCCTATACCGGAATTACCGGATACTTTGATTTCGATTCCCTCCAGTCTTTTCGCTTTTCCGGAAGTCCCGGACATCATGCCGTTCTGCCGCCAGGTGTTCTCCCATCCGAAGGTCTGAATGTGCGTGCGGTAAGACACCGTCACATCCGGCGTTACAACCGGTGTTGGGGTCGGGGTTGGCGTCGGGGTTGGTGTTGGCGTTGGTGCCTCCGTCGTGGTCGTAGCTGCCTCCGTCGTGGTCGTTGTCTCGCCACCTGTTCCCGGTTCTGGATTTGTTCCCGGATCTGGGTTTGTTCCCGGGTCTGGATTTGTTCCCGGATCCGGGGTTGGTTCCGGCGCCGGTGTGACTGTCACGCTCTTTTTCTTGATGACAAACGTCTTGTCTGCCCCACGCAGATACGAAACATACAACGTTCCATCCGCCGCACAGATCGTCTGCGATGTAGAATACGAATCGAGTGAGACTCCTTCCTGCGCAAATTGGTCATTTGCCACATCATACCGGTACAGATTGGTTGTCCCTGTATAGGCACCCGATGTGAGCACGAACAGTGTTCCCTGCCTGCACACCGGAACTACATCCGAGATTGTGCCATCTTTCATTTTTGAGCAATGCCATGCTTTTCCATCATACCGGTTGACAAGTATGCCTTCGCTGCATGTGGCAACATACAGGTTTTTCCCATCCGTTGCCATGCCATACGTGCTTCCTTTTGTCGCTGCATCACTCACTTCTTTGTGGTTTCCATTTGCATCCAGGCAAAATGTGTGAACCGCCATCGTCCCTGTATTCCGTATAGACGCATACATCGAGGAGCCTATCGAAAGGAGCTTTGGTTGACCTGCAAAATGATTTGTCCCGGCGGTCGTGTAATAGCTTCCGAGATTGGTTGTCACGGACAAACTTCCGGCTTTGAAGCATCTCGCATATGCGGTCGTATTGTTCTGCGTGTATACAAGATACACGCCATCTGCGCCAGCCTGCATATCAAAATCCGCAGCTCCAGCAATCGTCTGTTTCTCTGTCACGCGACTGCAGGATGCATCCAACTTTTCAATCTCTATCCCTGCTGCATCCGCATATGCAAAATAAAACGATCCATTGTAGGAACAGAGCTTTATTTCATTTCCATAGTTCTCGGAGATTTTCTGCTGATATAGTTTTTTCCACGTGTCCTGCTCACAGGAATATAGCGTAAGCGCTGCATCATCTTTCGTATACGTAAGCACGTACGGTTTCTGTCCGCAAAGCGTCATCGCTATCTGGTTCCATGCATTTTTGCTATTTCCGGCTACAGAGGCAAATCCACAATCCGTCCATTTCGCAGAGTCCGAAACCTTCGGGAAATCCACCTTTAAAGTAATCTGACTGCCCTTGGCACTGCCGACCTCACTGATCACGATTCCAGAATTCGTTCCATCTGAGAAAGTCAGTGCGCCATCGGAGAGACCTGCGGAAAGGTCGGATTTGCCGATGGTTGTCCGTCCTTCTTCTTTGGAAAGATATGCTTTATAGACGCTCTCTGCCATCTGGGAATATCCTGTCTGCCCCGGTTGCGGACGGAACACATACACACCGGTCTGTCCATACAGATTGCTTAAGCCTTCGACTGCCGGGTTGATCCGGTAGACAATCACGCCGGATCCTCCAATAAACCGGTCATAGCTGTCGAGACCCGTATCCTTCTTCCGGAATTCCACAACAAAAAGCTCCTGCTCATTGAGCGGTGATTTCAGAATATATGCCGGATGACCGTCCTGCTTATCCTGCGTGTCCAGTGTCAGCGTCTGCGATGTAGTAACCGTATCCAGCATAAGCCAGCCGCCCACTTTCATCCGCATATACGCAAACGGATAAGACATTCCATAATCTGCGCCGCCCATGATATCCCAGTTCCCGACCGGATAGGTTCCATCACTTGTATAAAGATCCGGGAAGCCAAGTCCATGCAGGAATTCATGTGCGAGTACACCGGATTCCTGAGCCATCGTCGTATTGCCTGCACCTAAAAACTGTGGTGTATTGATCATGTTATAATGTCCGACTTCCTTCCCACCATATCGTAAGTTCTTATCTGTCGGATAAAATGCGTGATGCGCGACGAGTGAATTGCCGGATGTCTGGGATTCTTTCTCCGACTTCATAATGACAGTGAGATTGTCGATGTATCCATCTCCGTCATAGTCTAACACCTGCCCGGAAAGTGCCGGAATGTTCGCCAGAATTTCACTCACAATCGTCGTATCCATATTTCCACCTGCCTGCACAGAAGCTTCCGTAACCGAAAGTGCACAGGCAGAAAGTGTTGTGCCATCATCCTGTGGGAAATAATTTTTCACACGAAGTTTTCCATAGGAAACAGCAGACAGATAATTCGTGAAAGAACGGTTCTTGGCGCCATCATACAAACCTAGAATTTTCGCACGGTTTGTCTGGAAATACGAAGCACCTTCCGAATCTCCCTTAAAATACGCAAACACAACAACGTTCGCATAATTCTTTGCGTCCGCTGCCTGCACCATCGTCTGCGTGTTGTTCATCCCCCAGTTCGTAATAAATAAAATCCCCGCCAGCAGGATTGCAAGAATCCTTCTCCCATATCGTACATTTACGGACACACCGCTTCCGTATCGTCTGTGTAACATATGTGTACCTCCCGTTTCTGTCATGGTTTCATTATATGGGATACTGCCAAAAATAACAATAAAAAAACCCGGGATATTCTCCCGGGTGCAAGTATTTTGTTTCTACCCTGCCACAAGGCAGCCATGGTTTTTATTTTTTCTGCACATTGTCCGACTCTGTTTCATCGTCTGTTTTTGTCTCTGTGGTACCGGCGTTCCCAGCGTCTGTATCCTCTGCATCCGCATCCTCTGCATCTGCTTCATGCAGCAACACGCTCTCATCATGTGCATGCAGGTCTTCTTCCGGCAGGTATGGCTTGAAGCATCTGAGCATAATGTACGCCCACAGATAACCAACCGCACCGAATCCAATCACCACATACACGATGATTGAAATAATGATATCGTAATAGAAACACCACGCAATCACAAGATAAGTCAGCAGCATCAAAAGTGTCATCGGGAAATTCTTGATGCTCATCAAAAATGCATTCCGAAGCTGAACCTTCCACGAATTATCGAACTTCGCCTGCAGGGCGAATGTATAGATAAACGTCATAACTGCCAGGGTGAGAAGCACGACGCTCACGAACAAAAACGGTTTCGCGAGTGCATTTCCAGTTGCCTTCCACTGTGTCATCCAGAACCAGATATCTACCGACAGGATGAAAAATGCGACTAAAAAGAGCAGCCACATACCGGTTGCCTGCTTGAAGTTCTGCTTGAAGCTCCGTGTATAGAACTTCCAGATATATCCGTCGTCGCCGGAAATTCCTTTCATCGCCGTATAGTAAAGTGAAGTAAATGCTGCGCCGATCGTAATAATCGGGACGCACGAAAGCACAAAAAGAATGGATAAAAGCATCGCATCACCCACTCTGCTCAGCATCCTTATAAATATATTGTCGTAGTTCATTCCTGATTCGCCGTTATCTGCCATGTATCCAACACTCCTGTTTTCTTTTTATTTTATCCCACCAACAGACCGCATCCGGTCCGCAGTCGTTTCCGGTATGCTCCTGCGTCGTATCTGCAATCATCCGTACCAAAACCGCACATAATAGTTTATGATACCATCTTCGATATTTATTTTCAATTAGATATCAAGTTTTTTACGCCATTTTACTTGACAAAACGCAGTTTTACTTCTAGATTATAGAGAGCGTGAATAAAAAGGCTGATAAACAGAAACACCTACTACATATAGGAGGAATATCATGAAGACACCATTTGTAACGAAAGCACAGATTGAAGAGATCGTAAAGACATACCCGACTCCGTTCCATATCTACGACGAGAAGGGCATCCGTGAAAATGCAAGAAAATTAAAGCAGGCATTTGCATGGAACAAAGGTTATAAAGAATATTTCGCAGTCAAGGCAACTCCGAACCCAACCATCCTGAAGATCCTGAAGGAAGAGGGCTGCGGTACCGACTGTTCTTCTTATACAGAGCTTCTGATGTCAGAGAAAATGGGCATCACAGGTTCCGACATCATGTTCTCATCGAACGACACACCAGCTGAGGAATTCGTTCTCGCAAAGAAGCTCGGTGCAAACATCAACTTAGACGATTACACACATGTACAGTTCCTGAAGGATACATGCGGTGTTCCGGAGACAGTATTCTGCCGTTACAATCCGGGCGGAACCTTCTCGATCTCCACAACCATCATGGACAACCCCGGCGATGCCAAATACGGCATGACGAAGGAGCAGTTGTTCCAAGCATATACGGAGCTGCGTGACGCAGGTGCGAAGAAATTCGGTCTGCATTCGTTCCTTGCAAGTAACACGGTCACAAACGACTACTACCCAACCCTTGCAAAGATTCTGTTCGAGGTCGCTGTTGAGCTGAAGGAAAAAACCGGCATCGAGCTTTCCTACATCAACCTGTCCGGCGGTGTCGGTATCCCGTATACACCGGATAAGGAAGGCAATGATATCCTGAAGATTGGCGAAGGTGTGCACAAGGTATTCGATGAGGTGCTTGTCCCTGCCGGACTTGGCGATATCAGCCTGTTCACAGAGCTTGGCCGTTTCATGCTTGCCCCTTATGGACATCTGGTTACAAAGGCAATCCACGAGAAGCATATCTACAAGGAGTACATCGGCGTCGATGCCTGTGCGGTAAACCTGATGCGTCCGGCTATGTATGGTGCTTACCATCACATCACCGTCCTTGGCAAGGAAACTGCACCTTGTGACCACACCTACGATGTGACCGGTTCCCTGTGCGAGAACAACGATAAGTTCGCGATCGACCGCAAGCTTCCAAAGATTGACATGGGCGATTATCTTGTAATCCACGATACCGGCGCACACGGCTTCGCAATGGGTTACAACTACAACGGCAAACTCAAATCCGCAGAGCTACTTCTGTGTGAGGACGGCAGCGTAAAGCAGATCCGCCGTGCCGAGACACCGGAGGATTACTTCGCAACCTTAGATGGTTTCTGGGATGTAGAGGTGTAAGAGCATATAAATAAGAACGTGTAAGACGGAAACACCCCACCGGTCATAAATCGCACCGGTGGGGTATTTTATATTTAAAAAGGAAAGGGTTTTAAATTGTGATTACTTTACATTTTCTATTCCGTCCCCCTGATAGGCGACACGGAATCTGCCATAAGACACATACGTCTTAGCCTTATGTTCCGGATCCAGAGGATCTGTCACGGATATGTACGTTGCCGTCCCATCTAATATACTATCAAATGCATGAACCGCATCTTCTAAAATATCCGGATAGAGGGAATTGCCGAATCCTCTGAAATCATGATGGGAATTATACATCAAATCATATTTGTCCTTCATGGAAAGCAGACGTTCAAGTCCTGCCTTCGCTTCCCGGATCCGTTCTTTTTCCCGCCCCGGCTCCGGAACCGCCAGATAATAGTTGCAGTTGCAGGCATCACCAAGCAAAAGTGTCTTCGTCTTGTCATCCAGAAATACCATCTCGCCAAATGTATGTCCCGGACAGTGATATGCTGTCACCGTCCTGTCTCCAAGCTCAAACACCTGTCCATCCGTAAGCGGAAGCTTCTCCGGCGTCTTCGGCCATGGCCGCACATCCTCATCCAGATTATAGTCGTAATGTTTATCCGCCCGGCCGGCAATGATCTTCGCATAGCTCTTACGGAAATCCACAGTCGGAAGTGTATTCCCGCTATCCCAGTCCATATCCGCCGGGTGAATATAGATGGAGTCGAAGAATCCGGCTCCACCAATATGGTCGCCATGGTTATGGGTCGCCACAACATCATACGGTTTATCTGTGATTTTGTTCTCTATAACCCATCTGAGATCCCCGATTCCGGTTCCACAGTCTATCACCAATGCCCGTTTGCTTCCGACAATCACAAACACGCTCACACAGTCAAATTCATCAATCTCGTAAATTCCATCTGCAAACTCATAATACGGTAATTTTCTCGTCACCATGTCTCACGCCTTCTTTCTCTTCTGTCCGCCCTGGTAGCAGTCGATTGCGACTGCGAGAAGCAGGATCAGTCCTTTAATAACACTCTGGAAGTTGGAATTAACGCCCATCAGCACAAGTCCGTTATCGAGGATACCAAGGATGATAACACCGACAACCGTACCGCTGATTTTTCCTTCACCTCCGGCGATGCTGACACCACCTAAGCAGGCTGCCGTCATACAGTCAAATGCATAGGAGCTTCCTGCGCCCGGCTGCGATGCGTTTGTTCTGGCAACCATGATGATTGCTGCAATGCTCGCTGCAAATCCTGCAAAAGAATACACGAGTACCGTCAGTTTATTGACATTGATACCTGCAAGTCTGGCTGCTTCTTTGTTTCCGCCAAGTGCATAAATATTTCTGCCAAGGTATGTCTTGTTCATGACAATCCAGCCAAATACGATGAAGATCACAAACAGAATAACCGGAATCGGAACCGGTCCGACATATCCCTGTCCGACTGTCAAAAATGCTTTCGGCATACCGGTGATCGGATAGCCACCTGTGATCAGATATGCCACGCCCTGCAGCACAAGCATCATGGCAAGCGTTACAATGATTGGCGCGATATGCAGCTTGATGGCAACAACGCCGTTGATGGCACCAAATGCAACGCCAAGTGCAATGCCGATAATCACGGCAACCGGAATCGGCAGCCCGACATTTACCATACAATAGCCCATAACCATGCCGACGACCGCCATGATTCCTCCGACCGACAAATCCATACCTCCACCGATCATAACCATCGTAACGCCGATTACAACGATACCGAAAATAGATACCTGACGTAAAATATTGATCAGGTTTGCTACAGATAAAAAGTTCGGTGCAATAATCGAGAAGATAATAACGACTGCCACCAAAAATACATATATACCAAATTTCTTATAAAAAGTTATAAATTTATTACTTGTTTTTTCCATGTTCCTCGCCTCCTGATGCTAAATCCAGAATATAGTTCTGGTCGAATTCTGATTTCGCAAGCTCTCCGGTCTTCCTGCCCTCGTAGATGGTGATAATCCGGTCAGACATACCCAAAAGCTCCGGCATATCCGAGCTTACCATAATGATTGCCTTCCCTTCACCGGCTAGCTGATTCATCAGTTTGTAGATCTCCTGCTTGGCACCGACATCAATTCCCCGCGTCGGTTCATCAAAGATGATGATTTCACTGTTTGCCGCAAGTGTCTTTGCGATTACAACCTTCTGCTGATTACCGCCCGAGAGATTCTCCACCCTTTGCTCCAGGGATGGTGTCTTGATCTGGAATTTCTCCTCGTAATCCTCGGCAATCCGGTTTTCCAGCTTCTCATCAACGAATGGTCCTTTGGAGATGCCACGCAGGTTATTTACGACGACATTCCATTTGATGCTCATCCGGAGAAATGCGCCATGCGCCTTCCGGTCCTCCGGGATATATCCGATTCCATGCCGGATTGCCTGTTGACATGTACGGATATTTGTTTCCTTGCCATTTACAAAAATCTTTCCGCTTTCAATCGGATCAGCACCATAGATTACCCGCATCAGCTCGGTACGGCCTGCGCCGACCAGGCCGGCAAATCCAAGGATTTCTCCCCGGTGCAGGGTAAACGAGATATCATGGTCTCCATTTCCTGTCAGATGCTCTACCCGCAATGCTTCCTCGCCGATCTGACTGGTACGAGACGGATACGATTCTTTGAGTTCACGGCCTGCCATCATCGTGATCAGCTTCTGCCTGTCGATGTCTTTTATATTTTCTGTACCGACATAGCAGCCATCCCGCATAACCGTTACGCGGTCCGCAAGCTCGAACAACTCTTCCAACCGGTGGGAGATGAAGATGATCGTCACACCTTTTGCTTTTAATTCCCGCACAATACGAAACAGCGTCTCTACTTCGCTGACCGTCAGTGGTGCGGTCGGCTCATCCATAATCAGGATCTTTACATTCCGGCTGACTGCCTTCGCAATTTCGACGAGCTGCTGATGCGCCGGTGACATCGTCTTTACCGGTCTGGATACATCGATATCTACCTGAAGGTCATCAAATATTTTCTTGGCACGCGCTTCGCGATCTTTGATGTCGCAGAACGCACCGGGCTTCGTCTTGTCTCCGAGAAATACATTTTCCGCTGCGCTTATGCCAGGCACCAGCGTAAATTCCTGATAGATGACCTCGATTCCCAGATCTTTTGCAAGCTTCGGTGTCATCTGGTTGTATTTTTTGCCTTCCAGCTCAATCGTTCCGGAATCCGGAACGATCGCTCCCGACAATACCTTGATCAGGGTTGATTTTCCTGCTCCGTTTTCACCGATCAGAGCATGGATCTCGCCTTCTTCTACATCGAACGATACATCATTGATTGCGATAACGCCGGGATATGTTTTTACGATATTTTTTACACTCAGTATGTTTTTCACAGAGTTCATCCCCTTTCTAAGAATGCCTCCGATGATTCACCAGAGGCATTCTTTTTGCAATCTTTATTTGTCTGCTTTATAGTAATCTGCGATATTTGCCTTTGTTACTGCGTGGATCGGAGTTTCGACTGCCTCATCAACGGTCTTGCCGTCAACCATCTGCTGGATATATTCCGCCATAACACTTCCGACTGGCTCGAAGTACATCGTACCGCGCATGCATGTTCCGTCATTGATACCCTTCAAAGCCTGATTTGTACCATCACAGGCGAATACGCCAAAGTTTTCGTTGTCCTTGCCTGCTGCCTTCACTGCCTCAACAGATTCTACCGCTGCCGCATCACCATAGCACACGATTCCATTCAGGTCCGAATATTTCTGAAGCATCGTCTCTGTCGTGGTTGTTCCGGATCCTACAACATCCTTACCGATATCAACGACTTCCAGAATGTTGACATTCGGAGCTTTCTCCTTGATTGCATCCTGGATACCCTGTCCACGATCCTGCATGTCCTGATTCTGATAGGTTGTATATACTACGATGTTTCCTTTGCCGCCGAGCTGACTGTTCAGCCAGTCTGCTGCCATATCACCGATCTGTGTTCCGATAGAATACTGGTCAGTTATGAGTACGAGATCATGTACCGCTGTCTCAACACCACATTCGATAATCTTGACACCCTTTTCCTGTGCTGCCTTCAGCGCATCGTCACAGGATGTATCGGATACCATTGCTACGATGTAATTACAATTTCCGGTTACCATGTTCTCGATTGCAGATACGGCTGCTGCCGAATCGTTATCGAAGCTTGCAGATACATAATCCCATCCACGATTGTCACATTCCTCGTGAAGCTTCTCATCGATTCCAATCATAAACTCCGTCTGGAGTGTCGGTGCCAGGAATCCTACCTTTACTCCACTTCCGGATGTGCCGCCCTTTCCTGCGGAACATCCTGTCATCATTGCTACTGTCATAACTACTGCCAACAAAATACCAAACAATCTCTTTCGTTTTTTCATAGTCATTTCCTCCTCATTTTCTTTGTTTTTTCTTCCGTCAGATACAGGGAAATGGCAGAAGCACGTCCGGCTTCCGGTGGGATCATTTCGATGTATCTATCTGATGGTTTTATTATATGGAGGATCTGCCCTTCCCACAATCGGACAAGTTTCGGATTTAGGGAGAGGATTTTCAGTTCTTTCTCTCCCTTGCGAAAATAACCACCGCAATTACAAGAATTGCGATTTCCCAGATATAAGAAAAATAGCTGTAAAGAGAAAGCCCCGCAGACAGATTCAGAAGAAGCACCATGGACAGACTGCCCAAAACAGTGCCGCGCAGGTTTCCTTTTCCTTTTAGAAAGTTTATTCCGCCAAGACACGCTGCCGCAATTACCGGATACAGGTATCTCCTGCCAATACCGGCACTGCCGCCATTGGTGATGAACAAAAAGATCAATGCCACCTGTGCAAATACAATACCACTGATTCCACAGATAATCATGCGGCAGATATCAAAACGGATTCCGCTGTTTTTGACCGAGGTTTCATTTTCTCCCAGCATCCGTACGTATTTCCCATAATATGTATGTGTAAGCATTAACTGCAGGAACACATAAATTACAACTGCAATACCGGAAAAAATCATCCAGAACATGTAGGAACCATAGTAATCCCTCGGGATCGGTGCCTGTATCGCATCTCCGAACACGGCAGCTATCCCCTGATAGATCTGCTGCAAAATGAAGGTCAGCAAAATAGGGTTTACACGGATTTTTCCGATCAGAAGTCCCTTTGCCATCCCGAACAGCATCTGTGCCAGTATCATAACCGTTAAGCTCACCCAGACCGGAAACCCTGCCCGCAGGCATAGTCCGCCCATGCACGTCGTCATTGCGATTTCCGCCATAAATGCGAAATCCAAAACACCGCTCAGCATCTCGAGCGAGAGTCCCATCGTCAACAGTACGATAATCACAAACTGATGCAGTACATAGTCTGCAGAAAGTCTGGGGAACAATACGATAGCAAGAACCAGGATCAAAACGATATTTCCGATTTCCATATGATATTTATCAAAAAATGACCGCACAGTCTTCAAGCTATCACCTCCAGCCGGTCCGCAACATCCACACAGACTTTACTCTCGTTTTCGAGCAGAAGGACGCTGCTTCCTCTTCCCACGATCTCCCGCAATTCCCGTTTCAGCCATGCGACTTCCCGGACGTTTAGATTTTGCAGCATGTTTTTCAGGATCAGCACACGCGGATGAAACAGCTTATAACGATAGATTCCTATTTTCCAGGCTTCTGTCTCAGGGTTCAGCAGCTCGATGTCCCGCCTGTCCAATCCCAGGAAATTGTCTTCCAATATATACTTTTGCTGCTTCTGATAAAACCCGAATGCTGAACATATGCGCGGATAGGTCGGGAGAAGAATGTTTTCCTCGTTGGTCAGATTCTCGCAGATTTCCGTATGGTTTCCATACTCCATAAGCGCAATCCGGTGCTTCATAAGCTCCTGTATGTTTTTGTAGGCGATGATCTCGTCATCTAACTCAAACCGCGACTGCATGGCATTGGAACGAAGGATGTCCGACCAGACACCATCCACCTGTCCAGGTGTACCGAGTGCCGCAAGGATCTCCCCTGCCCGCATCGAAATCTGCGGCTGCCAGCTGCCATCCCGGAACGTCTCCCACACGAAAAAATCCACCGGCTTTCGCTGTGGTTCCCCGCTGGCATCGCGTACTTCCGGTATGGTGGTATCTGCCGCCTCCAGACCGCGTTTTAATATCTCGTCAATCATCCATGTATCTTCGCTTTGACAGATCTTTTTGTAGATGGTATGATGCCGGAACAAAATCACTTCATCAAAGAAAGGATCCGTGAAATCTGCCCAGTTATCGATTGATATAACCGTAATCCCGTCCTGCTTCAACCGGTTCACAAACTGTCTCAGCTTCCGGCGTTCTTCTCCCGGAAAACACGCCACAATCTCCCGCAAAACAAGAATACGCGCCCCCTGTGTGATGGCGCGTACCATCCCGATCAGAATACGGTCTCCGTTCTTCAGATGGCTGCTATGTTCATCTGCCGCATAAGGCAGATCGTATTTTTCAAGCAGTGCACGTCCCTGTATATGCAATGCCTTTTCATTCAACCGGATTTTACGCAGGCTGTTTCTTCGTAACAAAAAAAGATTCTCGCTGACATCGAGCGAATCCATGTACACCGTGTCTTTGGAGATCACAAAAATGCCGGCATCCTCAAAATCCCGTTTCCCTTCCGGTTTCCATGGTTGTCCATCCAAGTAAATCCGGCCTCTTGCGAGCGTTCCTTTCCCCTCGAAAAAGTCCGCCAGTATCTCCTTGCTGTTTTCCACGCCTGCAACTCCCATGCTGTACCCACGGCAGATAATCAGGTTCAAATCTTCAATCTCATGCCTGCCCGGTCTGCTGATATTCACATGTTCCATCCGAATAATCTCATGTCTCATAATCCATGCCTGCTTTTTCTTTCCTGTTTTTCTAAATCACAGATCGTTTCTGTCTACTTTCTTAGGAAGCCAGATTTCTACATCTGTTCCGATTCCGGTCGTGCTGTAGAGGCGGAGACCATAGCGGTTTCCAAATGCGAGCTGGATCCGCTGGTTTACATTGCTCAATGCAATTCCGTTTCCACGCTTCCCGTTCCTGTCTGTTCCATGTGCATCCATCCCCGCTGTCTCTCCGTGCGTGCTTCCATCGTCGCCGCTCTCCCGGCGTTCCTCCGTCTGTTCCAGTGCCTGTCTCATGGAAACAAGGGTATCCCAGTCAATTCCTGTTCCGTTATCCGATATGACAACAACCAGTTCCTGATCTGTCGTATAAATCCGTATTGTCACCTTTCCGTTTTCCGCCTTCGTCTCTAAGCCATGGAAGATTGCATTTTCCACAATCGGCTGCAGCGAAAGCTTGGGAATCAGATAATTCCCGACTTCTTCCCGGTCATCCTCCACATTGATTTCAAGGGCGAATTTATTTTCAAACCGGTAGCTCTGGATCAGGAAATAATTCTCAATATTCCGAAGCTCATCGCGGATTGTCACAATGTTTTCTTTGTTGCTGATGCTATACCGGAAAAAAGCCGCCAGTGCCTTCGCCATACGGGCAATGCTGTCACATTCATATAAAAGCGCCTCACTTCGTATACATTCCAGCGTGTTGTACAAAAAATGCGGATTGATCTGACTTTGCAAGGCGGCAATTTTCGCCTGCTTATTCTGCACCTTGACGGAATATTCCTCCCGCAGCTTCTGCTGCACACGCTGTTTCTCCCGATAGTCATCCTCAAGTTTCTTTATTTTCTTTGTTTGTATCCGATGCATCAAAAGGATTGTCCCTGCCCAGACAATCACCGCACCCACACATATCCAGATTATTTTTCCCATGTTGTGCCCTCGCGTTTCACTGCGTCTGTCAATAGTACAGCTTCCGGTATTCTGCCGGCTTCACACCGACAACCTTCATAAACTGCTGACTGAAATATTTGGCATCCTTATACCCGACACTTTCGCCGATTTCATACACCGGAATCTTCGTGTCACGGAGCATCTGCTTTGCTTTCTCCATCCGGATTCCAAGCAGGTAGTTCGAGAAGTTCTCACCAGTTTCTTTCTTAAACAATTCTGAGAAATAATTCGTATTGAAGCCGATGGTTGCGGCTACATCCTCCAGCGTGATCTTCTCTGTAAAATGCTCTTTCATATAGGCGATTGCCTCCAATACCGGCTTGCGTTCGCGGTTTTCCCGTTCACTACGGCTCTCTTTGATCAATTGCTGCACCTGACGGATCACATAGTCTCTCAAATCCGCAACTGTCGACAGATTCTCCAACACCTCCTGCTGCACATCCACATCAAATGTATCTGCTATTTCCAGAATGTCATAAGTACTGCGGAGCAGCCACAATCCCATTGCATAAAATTCGCTTGCAAAAAGTGCCTTATCGCTTGCCAGCCGGAAGCATTTGTGAATCTGGTACTGACAGGCATCCGGTTGCATTGTCTCAACCGCTTTTGCGAATTCCTCATATTCATTCTGAAAGTCCTTTGGCGAAAATAGAGTGTGCGGCTCCTGGCAATATTCGATCCGTCTGCCGTTTCCCTTGAAGAGCCGGCTGGCAGCCGCCTCTTTGCTCATCTCAATCGCAGTACTGATCTGCTCGAAGCTCTCGACTTCACTACTCACCCCGACAGTAATCCTGTAATGCCGAAAGTTCTCCAGATAATCGCTCAGCTCATTGAAAAAATCCGTAATCCGGTTGTCGATATTCTCCTGCTCCGTCTGGAAATAATTTAACAGCACCTGCACGGAATGATTCGACTGCACGGCCGCAATCAGATCGATGGTGCATGCCGAAAACGCATCCTCTGCCTTCTGCATGATCTTGCGGAGAACAAACTGCATCTGCTGTGTATTCTCTGCGACATCAATATCCCGGTCAAGCTTGAAGGTTAATCCCCGGAAGCACTTGTTCTCAAGCTGAAGTCCAAACTCCGTATTCGCGGCATCAATATTTTCCTGCTTCTGGCTTAGTATCTGTCTGAGGAATTCTTTGTGGCGCAGATATTTACTATCCTCCAGTTTTTTCTCTATCTGATCTACCTGTTGCTGCTTATCCTCACGTTGTTCTTCTTCCGCGACAATCTTCTGCAGCTGCCTGTTCAGCTCATCCTCATCGATTGGCTTGAGCAGATAATCTTCCACGCCATATTTCAACGCTTTTTGCGCATAGTCAAAGTATTTATATCCACTGACAACTATAAAATGGCATTTCACGCCCTGCTCGGATGCCTTCTGGATCATTTCCAGTCCTGTCAACACCGGCATCCGGATATCCGTGATCACGATATCCGGCGATTCGGACAGGATCTTCTCATACGCTGTCTGCCCGTCTGTCACAAGTCCAATACAGGTCAGTCCCAGCCGGTCCCACTGTATCAATCGTTTCACAAGCTGTCCCACTTTTACCTCATCATCTGCAATTAATACCTTTCGCATTCTGTTCATGTTACTCACCTCTGTATGTACTATCTTGTACCAACTGCTTGTTATTCAAAAAGAGCCTGGAAGTTCCCCCCAGACTCTGCGTATTTTTTTACTGCACACTGAACGTATACATCGTGTTACTCTGTAAACTCAGTGAATTCTCAAATGCTTTCCGTGTCACCTTCACTTCTGCACCAAGCACCGGATCGTAATACCGGATATGTGTCGAATTGTAGCTGATGACAAGCACATACCGCCCATCATCGATGCAGGCTGCAAACGGAATATCCCGATCCAGGAAATACAGCGCCGTCGACAAACTGATACCGGAGATATTGATACCGACACCATTCGTATAATCCTCAAATACCTTCTCAAAAGTACCACAGTTTATCGCATCTGTAAGCTCCAGTGTACCTCCCGCATACTGTGCACACATATAGGCACAGGTAAGCAATGACTGATTTGCATCCGCATTTGGCGTCTCTTTGATCGCATCTGCGACTGTATTATAGCTGTCCGCTGCCAGACAGCGATAGATCGTATTTCCGTTGCTGTCCACAACAAGTCCTGCCTCATCATCGACCACACGTGTGATCGCACTTCCGGCAGTCTCATATTCACCTGTATACCCCGCATTATCAAAGACATAGTATGCGCCATCGCGTGTCTGCGTCTCCACCTGCATATCCTTGTAAGCCTCTGCTCTTCCGTATTTTGTCTTCCGGTAGCTTGCAGTATCCGACAGATAGAAATTCGATGGGAATACAATATCTAAGATATTCCAGGCATAGCTGTCATATGTCGTATCCGTCGTGATCATCTTATTATTTTCCTCTTTCTTGTAGGAAATATAATCCTGATCGATTTCTTCAAAGAACTGGTTCTGTTTACGTGCACGCGTCAGATAAATGGTATCATCCCCAACCGATGCATTCATAATATACACCCCATCCTTCGTGTAATCTTTCTTCTGTTCACCATTATCGCTCATGATAAACAACTCATACAATGGCGGGATTGCCTGTCCATCGGAAGTCATAATTACGTCTGCACTATGCGCACAGCCATAGATCAGATCATTTTCCACGAATCCAAGTGCCAGCAGCAGATCACCAGTTGCACAGGTTTTCTCATACGTTTCACCTGTCTCAAAATTCTGTATCGTGATTGCTGTGACATTTTCATCCTCGGCAGCATTCGGATAAGCAACCAGCTTCCGGTTCGCAGACACAAGGTATTTGGCAGAAGGAATTCCCTCGACAATTGCAGTCTGCGTCATATCAGCAAGGGATACCTCATACAACGTTTCATCCAACAGATAATAAAACGTATTTGTCTGTGCATTGTAATAAGTAAACCGTCCGGTTTCCTTTTTCATGATATCGTAGTTCTCATCACATTCCACGAAAAAAAGCTCCTGCGTCGTCATACTCTCCGCAGAATAATAATAAAGAGACATTCCATTTTTGCCCTCATGCACGCCACGGTTCATATAACCATACACAACAAAGTAGATATTTCCGTCTTCATCCATATCTGCAATGTTGATATCGAGATTCGTATTTAAGGTTCTCGCATCCGAATAACTGTCCTGCGGATAGCTGAATATATTCGTAAGCGAGCTGTCATTGTACTTGTACATCCAGAGTTGTCCAAGACGCACAAACGCTAAAATCCCATAGTCCTCAGATGTCACATATTCTGCTGGCTCATTTGTCACGCCCATGCTGATACTATTCCGGTCCTTGCTAATGTAACCACTGTCAAAAAAGCTTTCCTGATACCGGTCGAAAGCAAGCAGCTTCACCGTCTCCGAACTCCGGTTATAGGTGACATTGTAGTATTCGTCGACCTGATAATAATGACTCTTCTTGTCATTCATGGATTCCACCACATAGGACATGTGAATCACAGCATATTCCTTGTCGATTTCCGTGATCGTCGGCGTCACGCCCGTCACAACCACAGGTGTCAGCCCGCCCCAAGTGATCTGCTCATAGGTTGCATTCAGATCGACATGTGCCAGACTTGACGTTGTTCCTGCCTTGTCCGTCTTCAGGTTATCAAATACAACATTGCCCTCGGACTCATTGACTTCCTTAATAAACGTCGTGTCATGGAAGTTTGTTGCAAAATCCACGATTGCCTTGGCATGCTGTTCCGCCAGATTTACCACACGGTTATAGTATCGCACCTCCGTACCATCTGCCGCCGTAATGATAAATACAAATACATACTCCCGGTTTTGCTGCATGTCCATCCGGAAATTCACATCATATTTCTTGCGTCCGTTCTCGACACTTCCAGAAACCGCGTCGCCACGTTCCACAAGGGAATCACCTGCAATACTTCGCAGCTCATAGGTAAATGTCTCGCCATATTTCGCCTCATTGTCCACAAGCACCGTCACACCATGATTACTGTTTAGTGGCACAATCCCATCCCGCATCAGGCTCGTCGACATCGTCTGCGTATATCCACAGGTCCGGTTAATAACCTTACCCTCGAATTCAAGATAGACATATGGAAGTGTCGGCTCGTCCAATTCGCTGGATACACGATCCAAGCCTCTGTTATTGAATTGATTTACCAGAAAGGCTGTGCCCACTGCAACCGCAATGAACACAAACGCCTTTATCAAAAACCGTTTCATAGTTAGAAATATTTTCTCCTTTTACGATATCTGCACCGACGAATATAAAATTCATGGCAGACCATAATCTCAATCATATGAAGCAATGTTTCGTCCGCATCCTTATAGCAGATCTTCTCATAAATCTTCTTCGCAATTGAAAACATCGCTACCTTGTCTGGATAAACTGCAAACATAGGACTTCCTTCATATTCCAGCCGGTCGCAGGCATCCTCCACCATAACCAGTATCAGCTTTGCCCGCATCGGATACATCGCACGCAAATATGCCCGGTCTTCCTCTAACTCCTGCTCATCCACAACCATGAGTTCCGGAGTGCGAAACTTATGCACATACATCTCATCGATTTCTTTCATGGAATCCTCTCACATAAAATGACATAAATAGACAATCAGTTTTTGGCTGATTGTCTATCTGTTTTTCTTATTTTATGCTTTGAAATCCTGTTTTGTGCGTCCGAATCCGTATCTCCTACTCATCACCAAAGGAAATACCAAGACGCTTTGCATACTTGACAACACTATCGTCCGGGGATACATATTTGAGCTTTCCTGCAGACTCTTCCATCGGAATTGCTGTCACTTCATTGTTACGCATAACAACAAGCTTGCCGAAATCTTTATTCTTGATCAGCTCGACTGCCTCTGCACCAAACAGGCTGGAAATCACACGATCATATGGATCCGGGCTTCCGCCTCGCTGTGTATGTCCCGGAACTGTCACACGGATGTCCATACCGGAATATTCCTTGATCTTATCTGCAACTTCATAAGCGACAGATGGATATTTCGCAGCTGCGGCTGCTACGGCTGCCTTACGCTCCTTCTTTGGAAGTGCTGCGACTTCTTTCGAGATTGCACCCTCTGCAACAGCAAGAATCGAGAATCCCTTGCCCTGCTTGGTTCTTCTGTCAAGTGCCTCACATACCTTGGCGATATCATATGGAATTTCCGGAATCAGGATGATGTCTGCACCGGATGCGATACCCGCATGCAATGTAATCCAGCCTACCTTATGTCCCATAACTTCTACGATAAATACACGGTTGTGTGAGCATGCAGTTGTATGGATGCAGTCGATTGCCTGTGTTGCAACATCGACCGCACTCTGAAATCCGAATGTCATATCGGTGCCCCAGATATCATTGTCGATTGTCTTTGGAAGTCCAATCACATTCAGTCCTTCCTGAGACAGACGGTTTGCTGTCTTCTGGGAACCATTTCCACCGAGAACAACCAGTGCATCAAGCTTCAGTTTGTTGTAATTTTTCTTCATTTCCTCAACTTTGTTGAGTCCTTCCGGTGTCGGCTCATCGATCAGCTTGAACGGCTGACGGGAACTGCCAAGGATCGTGCCACCCTTTGTCAGAATTCCAGAGAAATCTGACGGCTTCATCTTTACATAATTGCCATAAATCAATCCCTTGTAGCCTTCTAAAAAACCATATACTTCCACGTCTTCAAACGTATTATACAGTCCCTTTGCCACACCACGCATCGTCGCATTTAAAGCCTGGCAGTCACCGCCACTTGTCAACATTCCGATTCTCTTCATACTGTAACCTCCTTAATTTATGTGTCTCCTCTACAACAAAGTTCTTCCTTCTAATGCCCGAAGTAACGTCACTTCATCAATACATTCCAGATCGCCGCCGACCGGAACGCCACTTGCAATTCTTGTGACCTTGATTCCAGATGGCTTGACCAGCTTGGATATATACATCGCAGTCGCTTCGCCCTCCACACTGGAATTTGTTGCAATAATCAACTCTTCTACATCTTCCTGCTCCAACCGCAGGATCAGTTCCTTCAACCGGATATCTCCGGTTCCAATTCCCATCGCCGGGTTGATCACACCATTTAATACATGGTAGACGCCCTGATACTGTCCCACACGCTCATATGCTGCCAGATCTCGTGGAGTCTCGACAACCATGATCAGCTTATGGTTCCGCTTCGGCGATGCACACACCGGACACAGCTCCTGATCAGTAATCGTATAACAGGATTTGCAGTACCGGATATTCTTCTTTGCATCTGTGATTGCTGCCGACAGGCTTTCCACCTGTTCTTCCGGCATATTGATAATATGGAACGCCAGCCGCTGTGCGGTCTTTCCACCGATGCCGGGAAGTCTTCCGAGTTCACCGATCAGCCGGTTTACTTTCTCTCCATAAATATCCATTAGAACGGCAAACCTCCGCCTAATCCACCGGTGATCTTACCCATGGAATTCTTCTGATCCTCATCCTGCATACGGATGGCTTCGTTCATAGCAGCCATGATCAGATCCTCGAGCATCTCGATATCGTCCTTGTCGACAACTTCCTCGTCGAGATGAACTTCTGTTACTTCCTTCTTGCCATTGATCTTTACCTTGACAACACCACCGCCGGCAGTTGCCTCATATTCTTTTTCTTCGAGTGCTTTGGTGGTCTCTTCCATCTGCTTCTGCATCTTCTGTGCCTGCTTCATCAGATTGTTCATATTTCCTGGCATCATGCCCATTCCACCATATCCACCTCTTTTTGCCATCTTTATATCCTCCTGATTTCTTATTCTTATATTCATACACGGTTTCCCATGCGTACTACCTTTTTATATGATTTGGACTCGCCAGATTAAAAGCTTACTCATGCATTTCGATGTCATCAAATACAATCCGGCTCAAATCCCAGTCCTTCTGCAGTTCGTGTACTTCTTCCCTGCCATCAATCTTGCGGAATGTCACACGTACCTTGCACTGTGCCATATTGGTCAGCTGCTCGCTCAATTCATCGAGCTTGTCCTGATTCGCGAAATACGAAATCGCCAGATCGTTGTCTGGTGTATCCGCTACAACGAGTTCCAGCGCGCCAGATTCTCTTCCGGCAACCAGTGATGCCTGTCTGTAATAATGCTGCACCAGTCTCGGTCCGCGCTTGCCAATCGTCTTCCACGCTTTCGCAATCAGAAGCAGATCCTCGTATTCTGCCTGCGGATATTTGTCACGCAGATTCTGCTTGATGTGCTCGGATGAATCACCTGTTTGTGGTGCAACTGCCTGCTGCACTGTCCCTGCGCCTTCCGTTGCCGGCGGTGCAACTGCCATCACAACCGGATGTGCCTGCTGCTCTTTGAGCAGTTCCTTCGTCTCTGCAAGCTGCTGCTCCAGTGACTCGATTCGTGCCTGAATTCCTTCGATATCGTAACGCATCTCCGTCTTACAAAGCTTGATGATCGCGATTTCCAGCATCACACGCTTGGATGTCGTATATGCGATCTTCGCTGCGGCTTCCTGTAAAACATAGATTGCATGCATCATCCAGTCCTGTGTCATATCGCTTGTGAGTGCAACCATGCGCTGTTTTGTCTCCGCTGTCACATCGATCGTCATATCCGGGTCGATCGACAGCACCAGTATATTCCGGATAAATGCAGTAAATTCATTGACCAGCTGCAACAGATCCTTGCCCTGCCAGATTGCTTCATCTATGATCTTCAATGCACCAACCAGATCTTTTTCTTTCAGACATTCAAACAACTGAATGTAAACTTCCACATCCACGGCACCAATTGCCGCGAGTACTTTATCTAATGTCAGTTCCTCACCCAGATGGTAGGAAATACACTGTTCCAAAATACTTAAACCGTCTCGCATCGAACCATCTGCGGCACGTGCCACATATTCGACCGCTTCTCTTGTCGCTGAGATTCCTTCCCGGTCGAGAAGCTCCTGCAGACGATCTGCAATTATCTCCAACGGAATCCGGTGGAAATCATATCGCTGGCAACGCGATAAAATTGTCGCCGGGATCTTATGTGATTCCGTGGTTGCCAAAATAAAAATTACATACGATGGTGGTTCCTCCAGTGTCTTTAACAACGCATTGTACGCTGCGTCACGGAGCATATGCACCTCGTCGATGATATAGACCAGATACTTACCAGTTGACGGTGAGTAATTCACCGAATCCGTGATCTGTCTGATATTATCCACACCATTATTACTTGCGGCATCAACTTCGATTACATTCATCGCCGCACCTGCAGCAATCGCCTTGCAGCTGGCACATTCATTACACGGACTTCCGTTGATCGGATGCTCACAATTGACTGCCTTTGCCATCAGCTTCGCCGTCGTTGTTTTACCGGTACCTCTGGTTCCGCAGAACAGATACGCATGTCCCACGCGGTCATGCACAATCTGATTTCGGATCGTCGTCACAATATGTTCTTGTCCTTTGATCTCCTCGAACGCGTCCGGTCTCCACTTCCGGTACAATGCCATGTACGACATAAACTGCCTCCAACTCTATATATGGAAAATCTGATCCAGCATCCGAAGGGTCTTGAAGTTGCCCTTTGCCGTTATCTCGCCGGACATAAAGCCTTTCTGGAAGCTATTTTTGCCAGCCAAAATATTACGCAGCATCGTGCTTGATGCTTTCAGCTTCACATCGGCTTCCACATCCGCGCCATACTCACACTGTAAGACTTTCCCTACATGTATCACTAAATTCTTCCCCATATCCGGTACTATGATCACATAGCTTGCCGCAAATCCGGTCTCCGGATGGAAATTCTCATAAAATCCTTCGATAATATCGTCCTCGTAGACACTTGGTGGTTCTGGTGCCTCTTCCTCATCTCCAAGCATCTGCTTGAACATTGCAGCGAGTTCCTCAATATCCTCTTTCTGCTTCTTCACATAGCCATCATCTGCCACAAACTTGGAAAGCTGCTCACTCTCCTGTGGTGTCAGATTGATATTGTTCTGCTTGATCAGAGTGTTCTTTACCGCAGTGTTACTCGTCGGCAGTTTCCTTGTCTTCTTATTGATCAGGCGGTAAAAATCCTCTGCTTTTTTCTCAATCAGATTCAAATACTGGCTTTCCTGCTCCAGCACATCCGTCGAATCCACATACGTTGCGATTCCCGGCTCTGAAATGCCACCCAGCACATCCCATGCCTTTCGCAGTGACAGCTCTGCATCCTGTTCTCCATACGCCGTTGCAACGACAACCGGCATCATATAGAGTGACGCGATCTTCTCCTTGTCACCATACAGCCAGCACATATCCAGAAACTGCTGCATATAGCCGCCAATGCCAAACCATTCCAGACTCGCTGCCAGAATCACGCCATCGCAATCCTTCAACGTATTCGGAAGTGTTGCAATCCCCGACTTATCTTCATACATATTATATCTTGTGACTTCTACCCGAAGCTCCTGCAGAACCTGAATGATTTTCTCCACTACAAAGAGTGTTGGATCCTCCAGCAATCCCCGGCCTCCGTAATACACATTTACCTTCACCGTAACACCTCATGTATTCACTGCCATTTTTTCTTTCGCATGCTACAAAAACGCACACTATTACTATACCAAAAACAGGGGGTAAATACAATAATTGCGAGGAAAAAATCCAAGCAAACAAAAAACAGCACTAACTGGAATTAATGCTGTTTATAACTGTTTCAGTTTTTCTTCACAATTTTCAACTCATATCCCAATGAATCTAAAATACAACAGAACATTTTTAATGATGGAGAATTCTCTTTTTTCTCAATCCTCGAAATCACCTGTTGTCTATTTCCAATCGTTCTTGCCAACTGTGTCTGTGATATCCCCTTTTGTTTCCTCAATTCAATCATCTCTGCAATCAGTCGATATTCATCCTCGCTCTTTTTCCACGTATTATAAAATTCCTCGGAATTATTTTTCTTCTCCTGTATTATTTCTTGAATATTAATTTCTGCAAATGCCATATTACTTCCTCCTACACAATTTTTCCTCCGGAAATAAACCTCATACACTTTTTTATCCCATCGTTTCGATAATACTTTTTCAAATTCACCTTTTTCCATATATGCCAATACTGCCAATCCATCTACCTGTTCTTCTATTGTCAACGCATTTATATACTCCATAATTAAATCTTTCCCAGAGCTTGATAAATATGTATGTATTTTCATATCTTCTCCTTATTTTACAATCAATAAGTTGTATTTGTCAATATATCAATGTTCTTACGCAACAAAAAACTCCTCATTTGCCAGTCCAACCACATCGCCCTTTTCCAGCTTCTGTTCTGTCATCGCCGGGATACGCTTCGTATTGATATACGTTCCATTGGTAGAGTTCTGATCCTCGATATACAGTCCATCCGGACGGCAGAACAACCGGACATGCACACGACTGATTTGTGTCGTGGCAACACGATAATCGGACGCCTTATCCCTGCCTATGGTAAACGACGCCTTATCCATCGGAATACGGAACGATTCCAGAGCGCCATTCGTCAGTGGTACCAGCTTCATATCTGGAATTCGACTATCTTGTACAGATTTTTCCGACAGTCCCATCGGAACATCCACGCTGTGCACAGCCTGTTCCGCCTGTCTGCTGTATCCCTGTACAGGCGCATCCTCCAATGTTTCATCTCCCTGCACCTGCCTGCCATATTCCTGCATCGCTGACTCAGATTCCTGTCCATCTTCCTTGTCGCGCGCTGTCATGATTGCAAGAATAATCAGCGTTAAAAGCCAGACAATTCCAAAGATTGCAGTTCCCGTTGTCCCATCAAAAAACAGATATTTAATAATCAGTGCCAGCGCGGCGCCTCCTGCCAACGCATACAGCAAAAAGCGTTTTGAAAATATTGCATCTATGTCCGCACGCGCTACTTTTTGTTCAAGCGTCACTGCTTCTTCCGCAAATTCATTTTCTTCGCTGCTGTTTGGTTTCTGCATGGACGTTTTCTCACCCTGCTTCCGACATCTTCCATCTGTATCCGTTCCAGCATTCAACAATGCGAGAAAATCTGTCATATCACTCCATTCATCCGTCAACACCCGGTGACATTCATACAAAAACAGTTCTCCCGCACGATCTTCATGGGAAAACCGCGGCATCAGATATTCCAGAAATGCGGTAAGCTGTTCCTTCAATGGCTTTTGATAGCCTGGCACACAGAGCATCCGAATCTCGTTTTTCTCCTTTTGCATGAACAAATACTCCACGCGGATAACCAGATCCGATGCATCGAGCAAATATGCTTCCAATGCGTCCGCCTGCTGCATGATCTGATTCAAAACTTTCTTTAACTGTGTCCCATTCATTGTCTTTTGCTGCAAATATGCCTGTAAACCATAGCAATCCTTCGTATTGTGCGACAGCCATACCTCCGCATCCGTACAGATCATGGAAGAAGGAAGTATGTAAGGCAGTTCATTTTCCACAAGCATCCGGACCTGATACATCCTTCCGTGTTCTTCGAGTTCCTGCATCGTTCCAACCTTCGCATCCATATAATGATAGATTCCTTTATTCCCAAACAATATTTCCATACACCTGCCACCTTCTCAGCCGATTACTGCATACATCCACTTCTGTGATACATACATGCCCTTCTTTTTCATACCGATAATTTCCATCCGAGATAACAGCCTGCCCTGCATCACGCGTCTCGGCATTTTTCATTTCTTCCAGCTGTTCACGCAATCCAGCCCCTTCCTGATAAGTATAAATTACACTGTATCCCTCCTGTTGTACCAGACCATCCCTAACGGTATCCAAAAACAGGAATATTACCATGACCACTATGCCAAATATAATCGGCATGATCAGACTCATCTCTACCACAGAGCTTCCTTTGTTTCCCATCTCTTCACCCTCCTTGTTTCTCTTCTTTTAATTTCCTGCACCGCAACGGGAACATGCCGCAAGCCCGGTTACCTCGCTTTTCTTCTTCCGGTACACCGTCCGTTTCAACCCGCTGCACGTCAGACTGCTATGGTAACGGTCTCCCTCATTTGTCACATAAACCTGTCTTCCCTGCACATCCTTCCCGCAAAACGCACACATATCATATCCATTATGTTTTGCCTGTTCCAACGTACTTGCCTGAATCTGCAAGGTTAGATAACTGCATCTGCGTGTCATGTGATACACTGCCTGATTGTCCGTCACATATACATATGCATCCTCCGCACGTACCGCATCCGTCTCTGTATCTTCCCTCGCAGCCCCTGTATATGCCCGTTTTCGGATTGTAAACGATCGTGTGCCCAGATGTTCCATCGCGTAACTTACCCGGAGCACAATATATTCCTCGCCAATCTCACTTCCGAGAAACTGTACACCAGAGACTCCATGCTTTACATACCGTTCCACTGTTTCTTTTTCATCTGCATACTTTGGAAACCGCAAATATGCAACCGCCGTATCTGCTGCCCCAAGATATGCAATTTCTGCCATATACTCTGCTGTTTCTGCCGCTGCCTCGTAGACCTGTGCCTCTGCAAGCACACTCTGAGCCATCCAAAACAACGATACCATCGCCAGCAGGAACACCGACATCACAAGCGTTGCTTCCAGTGATGCACTTCCCTGATTTCTTATTTTACCCATAACACACCTCTTTCCTATTGCTTTCCGAGAACTCCTCAGGATAGACAAGAAAGTTTTCAATTATTGCTTTGGCCAGCACCCGGAGAGGTTTTTTATAGTTTCAACCGTCCTGAGAAATCCCCGGAAAACAATACGAAAGAGTCTTTCATCTTTTAATACGCTGCGCTTTGGTGATATTGAAACCGATGTCCACCAAAGGTACTTTCAAAGTCTGCTTCCAGTCCAACTGCGGCATGCAATATCCGAAATTCCTTCTCCTCCTGCATCGTATTGATCTGCATCAGATCCAGCATCCGCGCCGTCGCACCGTCGATATTCATCGCCTGTAAAATTGACAGATACGCCTGATAATCCAGTCCGTTTTCTGCATCCTCCGTCTCCTTCGACAAGCTTTCACTGATATGCTCAATATCCGTGATCCAATTATCCGCATTTTTCATAAAAGGAGCCTTTTTTCCATCGAACAAAATCCTCACATCTGCTATTGACTCAATATATGCCCAGCAGCCCGCCAAAAAATATTTGAGGGCCGGAATCAGATATGGCGCAGCTCCCGCAATACTTGTTGCCAGTTCCGTCAATGTCTGCATCTTATCCGGTTGCCGGATCAATCCGATATAATTGATCGGATAGCGGATTCCAATCATCCGATGCGCCACCGATTTTAAATTCTCATAGTCTGAAGACTTTCCTGCAATCAGATACTCCTGTTCATAAGCAAGCACTGCTGTATCATTTTTCTCTTCCCTGTACGAATTAAACACCTGACCGATGTAGGCAAGCTGTAATCCCGTGTCCGTCAATGAATCCTGCCACGAACCAAGCGCCGTCAATCCCTCCAGCAAAGGAACCATACTGTCAAAATCCCGATCCACTTCTTTGTAATCAGAGAAAAATCCTATCAATCGCAGACTTGGTGCATCCACCAGCGATATGGTTGCATCAGAAACTGTCTTGTCCCCCGGTAACACCAGATTCAAAATAATACTGCTGGATAACTTCTTTGTATAATCACGCGGATCATCCACCTCTGGCTGTATCGTTGGATTTTCTGCATCCATATTTTCTGAACCCAACGCACCTGCATCCGATGTATCATCTACATCAGCTACATCCATTCCATCTGTTTTCACTTCCGCCGTCTCCATATCCTCTTTCACTTCCTCTGGCAATGTTCCATCCTGTCCGCCTGTTTTTTCTTTCATCTGATCCACGCCCATCCGCACACCTTTTTCCGCTGCCGCGTAAACCATATATTCCTGCATCTGTTTTTTAAGCGGCGCATATGACTGATCTGTGAGCATTGTCATATCCGTGATTGATGCCCGCACATCCGTGTACTCCGCGCCAAGTTTTTCCGTATATGCCTGTTCCAGCCATTCCTCCAGATAAGCCTCGCCCTTTCCGCCCGCAGTCTTATCAAAAAGGAGAATATGATAATGCTCAAATATGTAGCTGTTGTAGCAGGCTTTGATATCCGACATGGAAAGGCGGGTTGCAATCACATTTTTTGATTTAGCAGCACTCAATATCACCACCTGTATTACAAGTGTGATCAATACAAGCATTACAGCTGTTATCATACTGATGAATACAACGATTCTTCCTTTGTTGTTCATATTCTCCTCCTGTCTTTGTTTTCTACGAATATACTTTCTTCGCATCCCTGTTAATGGTTGTCCAGATTGTCTCGACCAATGCAGAAATCTGTTCTTTGAAAATGAGAACCATCGCAACCAATACGACGATGATCAATATAACCTCGACGACTCCCATTCCGTCCTCCTCCTGCATAAACCGTTTCCATGCACCCATACGTTTCACATCCCTTCTATCCTCTACAATCCGGCCCAAGCCGGATATACGATCATTACCATAACAAGAACCAACAGCAGGATCATGGGAAATAACAGCTTTGTTGATGCCTCCTCTCCTTTTTTCTTTGCAAGCTCCCGGCGTTTTTCCAACGCCTGCTGCATCTCCTGCTCCATCAGATTTCTAAGATCCTTTGTTCCCATACGAATATACTGACTGATGTGTTGTAGCAGTTGGTAATATTCCGGCAGTTCCAGCCGCCGGCCAAGCTGCTCATACACCCAGCTCTCCTCACTTCCAGTGTCAAGCTGATGCATCGCATATTCCAGCTCTCTTCTTAACAACCAATCTTTTTCCATTTCTGATAGAATCTGCCGGATTCCTGTCTGCACCGTCATTCCCGATCCAAGCAGCAGCCACAGGCGATTTACAAAAGACGGATATTGTTCCATTAGCACATTGTTTCTTTTTTTCCGTTCTTCTTTCCATTTTGCATACAGCCAGACCGGCAAAGCCGCCGCCAGCACAATGCCAAATATCACCCATGTCATTGCCTGTCCATGTTCTTGTTTCTGTAACGAAATGCCTACTTCCCCGAGCTGCTCCGGCAAAACCAGTGCCTCATCGGTTCTTGTCTCCTGTTCCAACTGAAAAAGTGCGTCTTCTACCCGTTCTATCGCATCTTTCCTACGCATATCCTTCACCACAGATACCGGAAAGCTATGTTCTATCGTATATGTCCGATACGATACCTCTACCGTCAGCAGCACGATCACCGTCTCTGTCACTTCCTCCAAGTCTACCTTTCCATAAGAGGAAAGCACTGCGGGATTGTCTGATCTCCACGCATAGGTAAATACCCCTGTTGCATCCTCCCCTGGTAAATTCAGAGAACGGCTTACATGCTCCAGATCCGGATTGTCACCTAATATTTCCGATTCCAACTCCGTAATCCGCTGTTGTGCCTGCTGATAGAATTCTTCCTCCGTGTATTCTCTTGGTTCAATTTCCATCGTATATGTATATTCTTTGTCATCGACCGACAGCCGGATATCTTCCGTTTTCACTTTGCCATCATAATTTGTCCGTTTCACGACTTGTGTGTCCAATCTTTCTGACTGCTGCATGCTTTTAAACAGTAGTCCCTCCGCGATACAAGTACTTGCAAACAGGATTGCAATGGTTGTCCAGACCAGCTGCTTTACACGCGTTCGAACAAGCGTCTGCGCCTCCCGCCGCGTCAACACCCGCAATGCCTGCACTTCCTCCCGGATATGTTTCAGCCCTTTGATATCTCCATCTTTGTATTTACTGAAATGGATTCTCGATAAGATTGCCAAACAGGCAAGTGCTGCCTGTATTCCTATGCATAACTCCATTTTTTACACCTCGATTCTTATTATTTTTTCAATCCACCACGCGCACAAACCAATGCCCGCCAACGAGACGCCCATCCAAAGTCTCCCGGTCGCAGTGGTGTAAAGCACCTGCATATAAGACGCATTTGTCATACGCAGAAACAACACAATTCCAAATGGAACAAACAGCATAATGCGTCCTTCTAATTTCTTCGCAGCCAGCACCGTCTGAATCTCCAGTTCCACCAGCTCAGACTCCTGCATTTGTCGCACCATCCGGCGAATCAGATACGGAATATTGCCGCCATAGCGTTTTGCAGCCTCAATCATAGCTGCCAGTTCCCGGATTTCATCCACGCCGCTTCGATCTGCAAGTGCCATCAGGAGCTGTTCGATCCGCTTATGACAGGCAATACCATTCGTCAAAATCTGTAGTTCCGCTTCCATCAACGGGAACTCCTCCGCGCTCGTCCGGTATGTCTGTACAAACGCATTTTCCAACGAATACCCGGCACTGATACTTCCTGACACCAGCGTCATCACTTCCCGGAATTCTGTTTTCAGCTGCCGCGTCTGCTTTTGCAGACAGCCCTGACGGAGCCGTTTTTGCACCACGGGGATACATATGGGAATCAACAGACATCCCCACCACGCATCAAAAAATAAATATCCTGCACTACCTCCAACCGCACAGCTTAGCAGAATCACGATCATCCAAAACCTGATATCCGCTCTATACACCCGGTAATCCACAAACCACCTCCTCAAAAATCTCCATCATCCCTGCACTCTGCATCTTCTCCAGATGCAGCAGGTCATTTACCTTCCGTAGCACGCCCTGCACCTTTCCGTTTCGCACGCCCGTCTCTTGAAACTCAAACAATGTGTTTAATCTGATTTCTCCATGTTCCATACCTTTTACCTCACATATCTCTACTACCTTGCGGGTTTTGTCCCGCAGCCGGCTCACATGAATGACAATATCCACCGCTGATGCAATCTGCCTGCGCACGGCAGGAAGCGGAATCTCCATTCCCATCAGCACCATCGTTTCCAATCGTGCCAGCATGTCCTCCGCCGAATTTGCATGTCCGGTCGACAGCGACCCATCATGTCCGGTTCCCATTGCAGAAAGCATATCGATTGCCGCCGCGTCCCGCACCTCACCCACAATGATCCGATCTGGGCGGAGCCGGAGACTCGCCTTAATCAAATCCCGAATTGTGATCTCGTTTTCGCCCTCCAGATTCGCCGTGCGTGCCTCCAGCCGAACCAGATTTTCCACACCGCGGATCTGTAATTCTGCCGAATCCTCAATCGTCACGATCCGCGCATCCTTTGGCACAAAATCACTGAGTGCATTCAGCATTGTCGTCTTGCCGGAACCGGTACCGCCGGAGATAAATATGTTGTACCCCGCCTGCACCAATATCCGCAGCACCGATGCAACGCCTGCATCCACACTTCCCATCGCAATCAATGCTTTCATATCAATCCGTTGTTTCGGAAACCGCCGGATCGTGATCACCGGTCCACCAAGCGACACCGGTCTTGTCACGATACATACACGCGAGCCATCCATCAGCCGCGCATCTACGATTGGAGACGCCGCATTGATCCGCCGGTTACAATCCCCGACAATATGCTGAATCACTGTCTCCAGTCGTTCCTCCGACGAAAATCCCTTCTCATAGCGCCGGATCACACCATCCCGCTCTACAAAAATATCCGACTGTCCATTGACCATGATCTCCGTTACCGTCTCATCTTCCAGAAGCTCCGTCAGCACATCCAGCCGCCGAAGGCTGTTAAACAACTCCACCCGCAGACCGACCTTTTCCTTCAAAGGGACATATTGATCCTTTGTCTCTTCGAGGATGCACCGGTCGATCATCCGCGCAATCTCTGCATCCTCCACATCCCTTGTCAGATCCAGTTCTGCCGCCACACGCATTTTCAGTCGTTCCCGCAAAGATCGTAGTTCCATTCCATTACCTCACATACATGTCTGCTATCTGATCCACATCCTGTCCTTCTAACTGGACATATTGCAGATTCTCTGTTTTTTCATATTCCTGACGCAACATTTGCTCGAATACCTTCTGTTTTTTCTGAGAAACTGTATCTCGAAGCGTCGGTATCAAGATCCGGTCAAATGCGCCAAATACTGCATAACTTGCCAATGCCATACCTCCAATATCAAACACTACACCCGCATACTGTCCGCGTCTTTGAATCGCTTCCCGGAACCATCGAAGATCCTCAATCTCGATCTGCCGGATATCCCGGAAACATTCCGGTGGCGGCAGACTCGCAACCGCATTTGCCTGCAAATACTCCAGACATTCCTCATTTCTGCTTTTCATGCAATAGAGCATCCAGCTTCCAATCCCTTTTTCATCTAAGCATTCCGAAATGCCTTCCCAATTCACATATAGGCTGTTCCCAATCCGCTCACACAGTTTCTTGGCAAACGTCGTTTTTCCGCATCGCCCCAGCGGGGAATACACGGCATAAAACATGCCTGTTTCTGTCACACAGGACTGATTCGCTCCAATCATCTGAAGCATCGTTTCAACCAGATGTTCCACACTCTGGTACCGAAAAAAATACTGCGTCCGCCCGATATATTCGCGGTTTATCGTGAGCACCAGAACCGGGCAGTCCTCCGCGTCCTTCCAGTCCGCATAGCAGTCTCCAACCAGTATCAGCTCCGGTTTCTCCCGCTCCCGAAAAGCGGCATACACCGCAGGATTCGAAAATACATAAAGCTGGATCGGGATTGTTGCCCGCAAATTCAGATATTCCATTAACGCCCTTTGATATGCTGGATCAGAATCCAGCAGACACACCTTATATGCCAATCGACACACCCCCTGTCACATACGCAATATAGCCAAGCAGAATTGGTACCGACATGTGCATCCGCACACCCTCCGTCCGTTCTGCTTCTGACAAAAACGGCATTTTTCTTCGTTTCGCCAGTATAACCGCCAGCTTTCCAACTGCCAGTCCACCTGCAAATATGCAGGTATACTGAAGCACATTCCACACTTCTTTTCCCATAAATGCGCCGATCGCGCAAAACAACTTTACGTCCCCGGCACCCAATACCCGAATCCAGAACAGCCCATACAGGGTTGCAAACCCAATCAGCATGCCTTGTCCACCTGCCAAAAGTCCTTCCACGCCATGTGCATACCCCTGCAGCAGGAAACCGCAGCCAATCATACATAGGCAAAACCGGTTCGGAATTTTATACGTTCTAAGGTCCACTACGACCGCACCCAATAACCATATACCAAGTATAATGTTCCAGATTGCGCACCTCCTTTTCTGTGCAAAAACACGGTTCCAATCATGCAGTTTTCCAAATTATTCGTTCACATAGCTTATAAAATTCCTAAAAAAGGCAGAGCTTAACACACGCATAGTTATTCACAAACTCTGCAAATTCTTTGTTGGGTAATTCCATTGAAATTCGTAAAACAAATAATTGGAAAACGTTATGATTGTTACTTTTTCGACTGTGACCGAACTACGCCAGAACAACGATTCTCGACCACGAGCTGACTATACCACGGCTGGATAGATTTTGTAAAGCGTAAGTTTGGAACATTTGCGGGAGCCCGCATAAATACTAGAAAAAATGGGCAAAATTTTTTTTATTTTGCCCATGTACCCTGTTCTCTTTTTTCGATTTTCATCTTCTGGTGAAGGGTGTTTAACACCTGTCGTTTGTTCCCCGACCAGAGCGGCGCGACTAAAATATTTTTCGGTCCATCGCCAGTGACACGATGAATCACAATATCCTCCGGAATCACTTCCAGACATTTGATAACAAGCTCAATATATTCATCCTGTGACAGCACTTCAAAGCTGCCTGCCTCATAATCCCCGCACAGATCCGTGCCTCGCAGCACATGCAGCAGCTGCAGCTTGATTCCAAAAGGTTTTGCCTGCTGTCCACACACATACCGCACCGTCGCAAGCATATCATCTTCCGTCTCACCCGGCAGCCCTAAGATCACATGTGTAATATACGGAATATCAATATCCGCAAGTGCATGAATGGCTGCCTCATAAGTAGAAAGCGGATATCCCCGGCGGATATATTCTGCTGTTGCTTCATGCATCGTCTGCAGTCCAAGTTCAATCCAGATGAATTTGCCACTCTCGGCATACTCCTTTTGCAGTCTTCCGAGTATCGAAATAACTGTCTCTGCATTTCCGGACTGGTTCTCCACTGCAGCCATCTCCGCTTTTTTTACAGCTACCGATACTCCCGGAATCCCCAGACAATCCGGTCTTGTCGCAATACTGATTCCAACGACCGACTCCTCTTCTAATGCTTCCCGCCAGATGCGTTCCAAGTATGCCGGATCTCCATAGGTGTTCGTGTATGCCTGAAAATAAATGACGAACTTCTCTCCGACCTTCTTATGGAACTTCGCCATGCCCCGCTCAATCTGCCGTTTGATATCAAGCGTTTTCCGCTCCACATCGACGCAGCTTCCCCGGCGCTCATATTCCTTATGATAAACCTCTGTCGATGCCCCGCGCGAATCCCGTTTCGACCGATGCTCGTACACACGGCCATTCGCCGAAGCACCAACCACGCTCTGTCCATCCTGCCTGCCACCACCTGCGATTGGCACTGCGAAATCGCCGCTTCCGCCGGCACTACAAAAAATACACCCACGTTCGCCAAGTGTACCATCACGGTTCGGGCAGGTAAGCCCTGCGTCGACCGCAATCTTGTACACCTTCTGTCCATAGGTGTATTTCATATATGCATCCAATGAATAATACGGCTTATCCAGCCATTTTTCCTGTCTCATAATCTCTACCACTGATAATGATGCAACTGTCCTTCTGTCTCTAATCCCGGGAAATCCAACTGTCTTAACGCCTCGTACAGTACGATACCAACCGAGTTCGATAAGTTCAGGGAACGTTCGCCCGGCATCATCGGAATTCGCACACAGGTTTCCTTATTCTGAAGCAGAATCTCCTCTGGAATCCCTCTGCTCTCGGCACCAAACATAATAAAGCAGTCATCCTCATATTTCACATCGGTGTATTTCTGCTTTGATTTTGTCGTTGCCATATAAACCTTCGCGCCCGGATTCTTCGCCAGAAAATCGTTGTAATCGTCATAGCGTGTCACATCCAGACGATCCCAGTAATCCAGTCCCGCGCGCTTCACCATCTTGTCATTTAATAAAAATCCAAGTGGCTCGATCAGATGCAGACGCACCCCCGTTGCCACGCAGGTACGTCCGATATTTCCTGTATTTGCCGGCATTTCCGGCTCATGTAATACGATGTTTAACATGTCTTTTGCTCTCTTAATCGTCCAATAAATCTCTCTAATCTTCCCATCGCCTCTTTGAGCTGCTCGATTGAGTATGCATACGAGATACGCAGGAATCCTTCGCCGCAGTCACCAAATGCCGTACCCGGCACAACTGCAAGTTCCTCTTCACGAAGCAGTCTCGTTGCGAATTCGTCACTCGTGATGCCAAACTCCTTGATGCATGGGAACACATAAAATGCGCCATGCGGCTCAAAGCACGGAAGTCCGATCTCCTCGAATTTCTTCAGCAGGAACCGGCGTCTTTGGTCATACGACTTGCACATCTTCTCGATATCTGCATCGCCATTTTTGATTGCTTCGATAGCTGCATACTGGCTCGTGGTCGGTGCACACATAATTGCAAACTGATGGATCTTCGTCATCTGATGTGCGATTACCTCCGGGGCAAGCGCATAACCAAGTCTCCATCCGGTCATCGCATATGCCTTGGAGAAACCGTTGATAACGATTGTCCGCTCCTTCATGCCCGGCAGGGATGAAATCGAACAATGCTTCTGACCGCCATATGTAAGTTCGGAATAAATCTCATCGGAGATCACGTAAATATCCTTCTCCTGACAGATCTTTGCGATTGGCTCCAAATCTTCCTTCGTCATAACCGCACCTGTCGGGTTGCTTGGAAATGCAAGAATCAGAATCTTCGTCTTATCCGTAATCGCTGCAAGCAGTTCTTCCGATGTCAGACGGAACTGGTTCTCATTTTTCAACTCGATTGTAACCGGCACAGCACCGATCAACTGTACACAAGGTACATACGATACATAGCAAGGCTCCGGGATAATAACCTCATCGCCCGGATCAAGCATGGCACGGAGTGCCACATCGATACCCTCACTGCCACCGACGGTCAGCAGTGCTTCGGTCTTATAATCATACAATACGTTATATTTTCTCTGATACCATTTACAGATTTCCTGACGCAGTTCAATCAATCCGGAATTCGATGTATAAAATGTCCGTCCTTTTTCCAGCGAACGGATACCCTCTGATCGAACATGCCATGGTGTATCAAAATCCGGCTCACCAACACCAAGTGAGATTGCATGTGGCATCTCACTTACAATGTCAAAGAACTTCCGGATTCCAGATGGCTTAATCTGTTCTATCGTTTTTGACAATGGATTTCTCACGGTGCGATTACCAACCTTTCGTCCTGACTTGGTGTCTGGAAAATAACACCATGGTCTTTATATTTTTTCAGTACAAAATTCGTGGATGTTGCAATGACATCCTCGATGATTGCCAGCTTCTCGGATACAAAATGAGAGATTTCCCGCAATGTCTTTCCCTGAATAACAACCATAAAGTCATACGCACCTGCGATCAGGTAGACGGAATGTACTTCATCGAAATTTCTGACACGATCCGCGATCTGGTCAAATCCCGCTTCTCTCTGTGGTGTAACCTTGACCTCGATCATGGCTGTTACCATCTCCTCGCCAACCTTATCCCAGTCGATCATAGTATGGTATCCACAGATGATGCTCTCGTCTTCCATTGCCTTGATATCCGCTTCCACCGCGGCTTCATCCGCGCCGATCATCGCGGCGATATCCTTCACTGTCAGTCTGCTGTCGGTTTCGAGCAGCTTCAAAATTTCATTTCTCATCACATCTACCTCCTAATATTTAGTCGCAACCTTGAATTTACATCCCGTCCATGATACATTGATGAAAAGATGCATTTAGATTGCAGAAACAAGCAATCCAACGACCATGGCAAATACCAGTACGCCGCAGATGATTGCTGCGATTCTCTTTGTCTTCTTTTTGTTACTGAAATCAAATAACATGAATTTTTACCTCCCGAAAGGATTATTTTTATGCATTATATTACGATTATCATTTGTTGTTCTTTTCTAGCTTTATGCTTTGTTGTCTCGCGAAATGTCTCCCGGTTTAAGAAAACACACGGGCAGAGCCGCGAGAGTCTTCTCGAACGCGAATCTGAAGCAAATTCCGTACGGAAGGCGGATATCTCCACCCTTCCCTATATCGAAATCCCTCTGGATACGCTTCCAGTTGATACACTCTCCGCATGCGGTCATTCCGGGCTTGCGGACGAACTGTATGCACTGGCGGGCAAAAAAATCTTAAATCTCTCTATGTATACGAATACGGATTTAAAGATGACGTATGGTCCTGCCAACTTAGATACGTTGTCTGCCTGCGATGACGCCTACGCCGATCTGATCCTGCTTCTGAACAAGATCGGCAAAACATTACTCGAAGCAAATGACGTTTCCAGCGCCGAGCAGTTTCTATCTTATGCAGTCTCTATCGGCTCTGACATTACCGCCAGCTACACGATGCTTGCAACCATCTATGCGGACAAACACGACACAGACCATCTGGATGAACTAATCCGTAAAGCAGAGTCCATCACCTCTCTGTCCGGCAAGACAATTCAAATTAAGCTTCATTCTATCAAATCCGGGCTAAAATAGCAATCATGCTTTTCCTAACAGATAATTCATGAACTGCTGTGCCGTACGACCGGATACACCGCCATGGGAAAGTTCCCATTTGTTTGCTTCTGCTAAGAGCTCCTGCTCGGTCAGTCCGATCTCCGGATGCTTCTTTGCCAGTCCAAGCACGATATCGTTAAACTCATTTCTCGATGGACGGGAGTAACTGATCGTCACGCCGAAACGATTGACGAGAGAAAGCTTCTCCTGCATCGTATCGGAACGATGCATACCGTTATCTGTCTCCACATCATCACGGTCATTCCATGTCTCTTTAATCAAATGTCTACGATTTGAGGTTGCATAGATCAGTACATTATCCGGCTTTGTCTCAAGTCCACCCTCAATGACCGCTTTCAGATATTTATACTCAATCTCAAATTCCTCAAAGGAAAGATCATCCATATAAATGATAAACTTATAATTCCGGTTCTTCACATGCGAGATCACAGCAGATAAGTCCTTAAACTGATGCTTGTAAATCTCAATCATACGCAGTCCCTGCTCATAATACTGGTTAATGATTGCCTTGATACTTGTGGATTTACCGGTACCACTGTCGCCAAACAACAGACAGTTATTCGCTTTCTTTCCAAGCACAAACGCCTCTGTATTATCTACAAGCTTTTTCTTCTGGATCTCATAACCAATCAGATCATCCAGCATTACCTTATCTGTATTCGTGATTGGGATAAATTCCAGTTCCTTACCCTCATCATGGCGGATACGAAATGCCTTGTTCAGACCAAACATGCCAACACCATACTGCTTGTAAAAAGCGGTCATGATAGCAAAGATCTCATCGACACTTTCCGCCTCGCTGACACGGTCGCTGATATCACGCACCTTCTCACTGACATTCTGGTTATACATCTGTTCCTTCTTCGGCAGTGACTTGTAATTCGTGATTGTTGTGAAACAGTCAATGCCAAGATCCTTCTCGATCGGTGCAAAATCAAAATGGAACAACCGCTTGAAGATTGCATAATCATTTTTTGCAAATGCATTGACTGAGCCATCTCCTGCGCCAACCTTCTCGCAGGTAAGCGTAAATGAATTCTCATTTGTGATCAGCAAAAACGCCAGATAATCCTGCCACAGATTCCGGTTGAAGCCATAGCTTGTTGCCACATCCAGAATCCGCTTGATCTGCTGGTAAATCCGTGTGACCAATTCCTCCTTGGTACTCGTCTTCTTCTCCCATGCCTCAAAAATATCCGCCATGCAATATAAGATACTGTCCTGCCCTAAATCACGATATAAAACGAGTCCCGGTACTTCTTTGTACATGTTGTTACATCTCCTTGTTTTGTTTTTTACTGTCCGTTTTTTCGACTTTTGATTTCATTGCAAACAGCCGCCTGCCTGCCGATTCAAGCGGGACTACATCGTCCGGCACCTGTTTGTCATCAACATTAATCTCCCGTTTTTTTATTCTCCGGTACACGATTGACCGGAAATATGCATAAAGCACAGACACAAGCGGAATGAAGATAAACATTCCGACCACACCCATCAGGTCTCCGCCGGCAATCACAGCCAGAAGCACCCAGATCGCGGGCAGATTAATGTCTCCGCCGACAAGCTTCGGATAGATAAAATAATTCTCTATAAACTGTAAAATAAAGAACAATAACACAAACCACAGCACCTGCTTCGGGTCAACAACCAGAAGCAGAAAGCATCCGATAAAAAGTCCGATAAATGCACCAAACACCGGTATCAATGCCGTAAATGCAATCAGAACGCCAATCGTAAGCGGATATTGTATGCCCGCGATTGCCATCGCAATCATGAACATGATTCCGAGGATGATACCCTCCCGGAACTGTCCGGTAAAAAACTTGGAGAATGTCGTACTTGCTATCTTACCGAACACCATCAGCTCATCTGCCGTCTTTTCCTTGAACAACGCATAGATGACAAGCTTCGTCTGCCTGCCGAGCTTCTCTTTCTGTGCCAGAATATATGCGGAAAAAATAATCCCGATAAATATATTTATGACGGTTCCAATGATAGATGAGAAGATAGAAACCGTCGCCGACATGATCTCTCCGCCGTTATCATTGAAGAACGAGAATATCTGGTCAAAATCCGGTTCAATGCCGGCAATCTTCTCCGATATTGCCGGAACATTCTTCGTATATGCAAGTGCAAGCTCCTTCGCCCGGTTTACAAATCCGGGCAGAAGCTCTTTCACCTTTCCAACCGTATCCGCAACCTCCGGTACAACTACAAACAGCACAAGCGCTATAAAAAGCAGTGCCGCGATATACGTAAGCACCATGCTGATCGGGCGCCGGAACCGGTACAGGCGGTTTTTTTCATTCTTGAAGATTCCCTGTTCGATTCCGCGCATCGGAATATTCAACACAAACGCAATCCCGCATCCAATCAAAAATGGAAGCAGCACAGAAAAAACCATACCGAAAAATCCACTTATAATATGCAGATGATTGACTACAAATATCAGAAGTACCGTAAAAGTAATAATCGCAAGTATCAATTGTACCAGATGTTTTTTGTCTTTCATTCTAATCTGCTGTATCAGTCATACAGCAAGCCTCCTTCTATTCTACCGGTTGATGCAGGCTCTCGCTGTCTTTCCCGGTGCCGCAGCTCCCTTCGGTACGAGCACAATCTGGATTCCCTCCAGACGTTTCGCCAGACCGCTTGTACCACTCATCTGACCATTCTTTGCCCAATCCAACCAACCGTATGACTGCACATGTACACGATAGTAAATATCATACTGCTGTGCTGCCTGTCCAGTCAGTTCAATCTGAATTGCCTCGAGACGCTTGCCAAGCCCGCTCGTTCCACTCGTTGTTCCATTGGATACCCAATTCTGCCAGCCAAATGTCTGTACGTGTGTCTTGTAACGGACACCACCGTTTATATTTCTTCCAAGGCGAATCTGGATTGCCTCCAGACGCTTTGCCTTTCCACTTGTTCCACTCATCGTGCCATCAGCGCGCCAGTTATTCTCCCAGCCAAACGTCTGCACATGCGTTTTGTAATTGATGCTACCCGGATACGCGGATACAAACGTCTTCGACGTTGCAACGCCCGGATTTGCACCCTTTGGTACGATCACGATATTGATTGCCTCCAGACGTTTTGCCAGACCTTCGGTTCCTGCCATCTCTCCATTCTTGGACCAATCTAACCAACCATACGTCTGCGCATGCACACGATAATATACATCGTATTTATCCTTGTTGGCACCGGTCAATTCAATGCAGATGGCTTCCAGACGTTTTGCCTCTCCCGTCGTTCCACTCATCACACCATTTTCTTTCCAGTCCTGCCAGCCATAGCTTTGCACATGCGTCTTATAACGGATACCCAGATTACTGTCCCCGGATACGCGGATTGTGATACCCTCCAGACGCTTTGCACTTCCGACAGTTCCTGCCATTTTACCATTGGATACTTCATTTTCCCAACCAAATGTCTGCACATGTGTCTTGTAAGATACCGTGATGTTCGGTGCCAGATTCTTTACCTCCGGATTGTTCTCTGCCGTATTTTCCATCCGGCTTCTGTAATGATTCCGGATAAACTGTCCCGCCTTCGTCAGATCATCAATGTTCCAGCCGCTTGTCTTTCCACAACTGCTCTTGATCAGGGCAGAACTTTCATTCTTATTACACAAACTCCAGACGCAATAGCTGACGTTGCGGTCATCACACCGCTTCATCCACTCTGCCGCCTTGTTCAGATCGACATTTCCATTTCCACTCGCCTCGGACAGTCCAAACTCGGATACAAATACCGGAAGTCCCTTGTCGATCGCAGTACCGATCTTCGCCGTCAGCCACTGATTATGGCTGGACTCAGAAGCATAGAAATGAAATGCATACATTAAATTGCTGTAGCCACGGATTGGATCATCCGCCGGCTCATACGTATGTCCCTGATTTCCAAGCTGTGACCATGTCGGTGTTCCTACGATAATGATTGCGTCCTTGTCATATGCACGGATTGTCTGAATAACTTCTGTCGCATAGCTCTTGATATCAGACCAAGGACAGTTGCTCGGCTCGTTGCAGATCTCATAGATGACATTGTCGTAATTTTTATACTTCTGTGCCATCTCCTTGAAGAAGCTCCTCGCCTCGCTCGTATAATTCTTCGGATTCACGTTTAACAGATGCCAGTCAATAATCGCATACATGCCAAGCTCTGTTGCATACTGCACGCCATCTGTTACTTTTTTCTTCATACCGTTCCGGTCGCTGTAATAACCGCCCTCATCGACATACATCGCAAGACGGATCGCATTTGCGCCCCAGTCATCGCGCAGCGTCTGATAGGCTGCCTTGTTATTGTACTGCCCAAACCACTGCAGTCCATGTGTACTCACACCATGAATCTGGAATGGCTGTCCATTCTTATCTACCAGCTGTGTACCCTTGACTGCCAGCTTTCCATGTGTCGAAACTGCTGTTGCCGCAGCCGCCTCTGCCTCCTTCGCCGGCGTAAGCACTGTCACCACACTGAGCACCAGTACGACTGTCATCAACCATGCGAGAATCCTTCTCTTCGTTTGTTTCATTGCATTTCCTCCCTTTTCCCTTCTCTTTGTAACCCTCATTTATCTTCATCCGTCGTCCGGATTATATACTTGCCGCATACACATCCCGCTTGGAAATGCCGCGATCTTTCGCGACCAGCTTCATCGCTTCTTTTTTTTCGATTCCCTGATCGAGATACATCTGCAGATGTTCCTCAATGCTCATCGCTTCCCATTTTTGCTGTGCTTCCTTCTCGATTGCTTCCCGCGGCAAGCCTTCAATCACCAAAATACATTCGCCCTTCGGCTCTTCCTCCGCATAGAAATCGCTCGCTTCCTGCAACGTCGTTTTCCAGAATGTCTCATGCTTCTTTGTGATTTCCCGGCAGACCGTAACCGAACGGTTTCCAAGCACGCCAAGCAGCTCCTGCAATGTCTTCTTCAAACGATGTGGTGCTTCATAGACCACCATCGTACGCGTCTCCCGCGCCAGCTCCGCAAGTACCGCCTGCCGTTCTTTTTTATCCATCGGCAAAAACGCTTCAAATGCAAATCGTCTGGTTGCCTGCCCGGACGCGATCAGTGCATTGACCGCCGCACACGCCCCCGGCACCGGAACCACTTTGATTCCTGCCTCATAGCACTGCTTCGTGATTTCCTCTCCCGGATCGGAAATTCCCGGCGTTCCGGCATCCGTAATCACTGCAATATTCATGCCTTCCAGAAGCTTGCCTACAAGCACCTGTGCTTTTTCATATTTGTTATGTTCATGATAGCTAGTCATCGGCGTCTTGATGTCGAAATGATTGAGCAGCTTGATACTGTTTCTCGTGTCCTCCGCCGCGATCAGATCTACCTCTCCAAGCAGCCGCACCGCCCGGTAGGTCATATCCTCCAGATTGCCGATTGGCGTTGCAATCAAATACAATGTTCCTGCCATTTATCTGTCTCCATATCGTGTCAGCAGATCCTCGGTGTACGAACCGTCCCTGTTATATACAACAAGTGCCGGCTCTACCTTGAGCATCGTCCGACCGCCTTTATTTCCCTCAATCAAAACCATATTCGGTTCCTTGTCTGCATACGGCTGCACCATACACATACGCTTCGGCTCGATCCGGTACTCTGACATCAGACGTATGATCTCTGCCAGTCGGAATGGTTTATGTACCATCGCAAATGTACCGCCCTCACAAAGCAGATACGCCGCTGCCTTTATCACGTCCAAAAGCTCCATCAATATCTCATGCCTCGCAATGTTCTTTGGGGAATTCTCATTTTCCAGCCCATGATTCCCCTTGATATAGGGCGGATTACTTGTAACCGCAGAAAAACTTCCCGGTTTGAAAAGCTCCCGCACCTGCCGCATATCGCCTTCCACAACAGAGATCTCTGTCTCCAATCCATTCATCTGCACACTACGCCTCGCCATATCCGCGCTGTACGCCTGCACCTCAAGTCCGGTAAAATGTCTGCCCTTGCCGCGCGCCTGCATCAGCATCGGGATCACGCCTGTCCCGGTCCCAAGATCGATCACGGAACCATTCGGCGCACCTGTCGCAAAATCTGCAAGCAGCACTGCATCCATGCCAAAGCAGAATACGTCCTTGTTCTGAATGATATCGTAGCCACGGCATTGCAGATCATCGATCCGCTCACCCGGTTTCAGCCACTTCTCTTTCTCATCCTTAGTCCTCATCGAGCTTTGACTTTCCTTCCTTGCGCTCCAGATTCTCCAGTTCCTTCAACTCTTTGTCGGACGAGCCATCATTGCCGCCCTTCTTACCATGGCCGCCACCTTTTTGACCGCCTTTTTTCTTCGGTCTGAAACGAAGCTCATCGACCTTGTACTCTTCTATTTCAAATGTATCATCTTCCTGTGCCACCTTCAGTTTTACCTTCTGGCGCAGGACACTAACTGCCGTTACCTCGCCGGTTTTGCCATCAAATGTCTTCACGACATCTCCAACATTTGGAAGTTTTTTATTCAAATATTCATAAGTCTCCTGCTCATGAGCCAGACAACACATCAATCTGCCACACACACCGGAAATCTTCCCCGGATTCAACGACAGATTCTGCTCTTTTGCCATCTTGATGGAAACTGGTCCAAACTCCGACAGATGTGCATTACAGCAAAGCCGTCTGCCACAGATGCCAATGCCGCCGAGAATCTTTGTCTCATCCCGCACACCTACCTGACGCAGCTCAATACGTGTCTTGAATACCGCTGCCAGATCTTTGACCAGCTCACGGAAATCCACTCTGCCATCCGCCGTGAAATAAAACAATACCTTGCTGTTATCAAATGAATACTCCGCTCCGATCAGCTTCATTTCCAGACCGCGCTTTTCGATCTTCTCCTTGCAGATGACCATTGCTTTTTTATTTTTCTCTAAATTCTCCGCATGCTTCTTCTCATCCGCCTCGGTTGCGATCCGGATGATCGGCTTTAACTCGCCCTGCAGCTTCGTCTCATCCACTTCCCTGCGTCCGAGCACAACCTTTCCAAACTCTACGCCATGCTGTGTCTCCACAATGACATATCTGCCCGGATCAATCTTATAATTGAGCGGATTGAAAAAATATATCTTTCCATTCTCACGGAAACGAACTCCGATTACTTCTTTCATTCTTCAGCCGATGCCTCCTCTTTTAAAGTCAGAAGCAACAGTTCGATTGTCACTTCAAAATTCGCATTGGCAAGCAGTCGCTGCTCTGCCTTTGCGATCGCATCGATCTTGTCCTCGATGCTCTTAAATGTTAGCTTTCCAGCCTGTTTCTTCAAGGTAGAAAACTCGTTTTTAAACAGGATTTTATCGACATTTCCGGTTACCTTCAGCATCATGGCATCCCGGTACCACATCATCATCAAATCCATGTAATCATTCATAGACATCTTAAACTGCTCGATATCCTTGACCGCTTTTCCAAGCGTCTCCACATCCATCTCGTCGATATTCGCCAGCACGCCAACAACCGAATCCACGATCGCCGCATACTCGTCATTGCCTGCGAGCTTGATTGCCTTTCCAAGATTACCCTGTGCAAAATCGAGACAGAAATATGCCTTTTCCTTTGTCAGTCCCATTACATTCGTCAGATATGCCAGCACATCGCGCTCACGGATTGGCTTCGTCTGCAGCTTCAGGCAACGGGATTTCACTGTTTCCAACAGCTTATCAAGATTTGTCGTAAGCAACAGGATCACCGCATACGCCGGTGGCTCCTCAATCGTCTTCAACATGGCATTTTGTGCCTGTACATTCAAAAGCTCCGCATCCGGGATAATGTAAATCTTATACTTTCCTTTATACGGTTTGATGTCAATTGTATTTATGAGCTGGTCACGAACCTCATCCACTGAAATCAGATTCGGCTTCTCATGCGTTACCGTGATGATATCCGGATAGTTTCCGGTTGAAACCTGTAAGCAGGACTGACAGGTTCCACAGGCTTCTGTACCGCCTGCCTCACACTCCAGTGTCTCCGCAAATGCATAGGCAAGCGCTTTTTTTCCGCTGCCGGCATCTCCGCTTATAATATACGCATGCGCAACATTTCCCGTTTCAATGCTGCTCTTAAAATGTGCAATTATGTCCTCGTGGCCCACTATTCCTTTAAATCCCATAGCGTTCCCTCTCTTTCTTTTTATTCGTTTATGTTGATATATCGATCAGCAATCCGCGGATATCATCGATCTTGCCGAGGATCGCGAGATGATCTTTCTCTTCCTTCATCAGTTCCTGTGCCAGATCGTCAAGGTTTTTATCCACCTGCCGGATGATACCGTACACCCGGTGTCTGCCGCGGCGATCCAAGAAATTTTCTCTTGAAAATTCATGTGCATTTGCCGCAACCTCATTCATAAATTCTTTGATAGAGGTGCGGTATTTCTTCATATCCTTGATATCCATGTGCTTGGCAATCTTCTCGCCCTGCTCCTCGATATCCTTCATCAGTCCGGTCAGTTTTTCCTTCAGATCGGCTTTATCTATGTTGCGGATGAGAGTAAACTTGAACTCTTCGTCCGTCGCCTTCTGGCTCTTGGGGGCTTCCATCTGCGTCAATTGCTGTAATTGACTGATCTTCACATTGTTGTCCACGTACTCTCCTCCTTTCGGTATCTTTGTTGCAGCTTACCTTGTGGCAAGCAGTTTTTCTACATTGTCCACGATTGCCGCATGTATCGTGTCGATGTCCTGTGTCGCGTCAATCGTCACGATTCGCTCCGGGGCAAGTGCCGCCAGATCACGGTAGCCCTGCGCCACCTTCTCATGAAAAGCGGTGGATTGTGCCTCCATCCGGTCTAACTCTGCGCGGGATTTTGCACGGGCAAGTCCAACTTCCGCCGGTAGATCCAGATGAATCGTCAGATCCGGCCAGATTCCCTGCATTGCGAATCCATTTAGCTCATAAATCTTCTCGACGCCAAGTCCGCGTGCCATCCCCTGATAGACGGCAGAGGAATCCACGAAACGGTCACTAATCACCGCTTTTTCTGCGTCCAGCGCCGGTTTGATCACCTGCGCCACAAGCTGTGCACGTGCCGCTGCATAAAGCAATGCCTCCGTATGGTCATCCATCTCCGCATATTCCCGGTTCAGAAGAATCCCGCGAACTGCTTCACTGATCACCGTTCCACCCGGCTCTCTCGTCACAACAACTTCGTCATAGCCGTGCTGCATCAAATGCTCTTTCAATTTCAAAATCTGCGTTGTCTTGCCGGAACCATCCGGTCCCTCCATCGTCAGAAAAATTCCCTTCATTTGTCCTACCTTTTCCTTCGCATAGCTATTTATACTATACCATTATTAGAAGGATTTTACCATAGATTTTTTCTTTATTATATGTTATACTTAGTTGTGTTTTGCGAAAAGAGCGAAACAGAAGAATAAGGAGGTCTTATATTATGGCAAAACAGATTGATAAATCTATGTTAATTCACGAGATTATCGAGGTTGATCCAGGCAATGCCGCTATCCTTATGGCAGCCGGTATGCACTGTGTCGGATGTCCTTCCGCAGCTATGGAAAGCCTTGAAGAAGCATGCATGGTTCATGGCATGAATTGTGATGAAGTCATCGCTGACATCAACGCATACCTTGCTAAGAAAGAGGCAAATGCATAAATAACATGCGCGGCAAGTGGGAAACCGCCTGCCGCAGCATATTTTAAAGGAGGTAATCTTATGTCCTACAACAATGATTATAACAACGGCTATAACAATGGTTATAATAATGGCTCCAACAACGGTTATAATAATTACAATAACCAGTACAATTATCAGGACAACAACCAGTATAACTATCAATACAATAACCAGTATCAGTACAACAATGCAGGATATGATTACAACAATGGCTACAATGCCGGCTATGGCTCATCCGCAAAGATCATTTCCAGCGAGATGTACAATCTGATCATCGGCGGTGTACTGCTGTACGGCTTCATTATCAATGCGATCATGACTGCCGTCTTCGGCGATTCCATCGTCAGCTTTGTATTAACGAATCCGATTGCTTTTTATATCGGTTACTTCATTCTCGCCATCGCTGGTACATTTATGGTTCGTAAATCCGACAATCCGGTTGTCAGCTTCATCGGATACAATCTGATGGCTGTTCCAATCGGTATGGTTATTGCCGTATCCGTAACCTTGTATAGTGCGATCGGATACAACATGATAGTCGCAGCCGCATTCGGTATTACAGCTGCCGTAACACTTGTGATGATGATTATTTCTTCCATCTACCCGAATTTCTTTTTAAGCATGGGAAGAACACTTGGTATCACGTTGCTTATCACCGTTGTGGTTGAAGCAATCATGCTGATCGCAGGTGCAAGCCTTGGTATCATCGACTATGTCGTTGTCGCAATCTTCTGCCTGTATGTCGGCTACGACTGGGCAAAGGCGAACGCAATTGAAAAGACCGTAGATAACGCGATTGATTCCGCTTCTGAGTTGTATTTGGATATTGTAAACCTGTTCCTGCGTATCATGAAGATCTTAGCACGTGCGAACAGAAATTAATCATACAAGAAACTTATTTAGAGGAGAGCATTGAACATGAGTAGTGCAATTGACACAAAATCCGTAAATTCCATTCGTGTGCTTGCCGCAGACGCCATCCAGAAGGCAAACTCCGGTCATCCGGGACTTCCACTTGGTTCTGCTCCTATGGCATATGAGCTGTGGGCAAACCACATGAACCACAATCCGAAAGATCCAAAATGGGAAAACCGCGACCGTTTCATTCTGTCCGGTGGACATGGCTCCGCCCTGTTATATTCCCTGCTTCACTTCTTCGGTTACGGTATCACAATTGAGGATATGAAAAACTTCCGTCAGCTTGGTTCCAAGACACCAGGACATCCGGAATATGGTCACACGGTTGGCGTAGAAGCCACCACTGGTCCACTTGGCGCCGGTATGGCAATGGCAGTTGGTATGGCAATGGCAGAAAAGCATCTTGCCGCAACTTTCAACAAAGAAAACTTCCCAGTTGTTGACCACTATACTTATGTACTTGGTGGCGATGGCTGTATGATGGAAGGTATCAGCTACGAAGCATTCTCACTCGCAGGCACACTTGGTCTGGAGAAGCTGATCGTATTATATGATTCCAACAATATTTCAATCGAAGGTGACACGAACATCGCATTCCGCGAGAATGTAAGACAGCGTTTCGAGTCCTTCGGTTTCCACACACAGCTTGTTGAGGACGGAAATGACTTAGATGCCATCGGCAAGGCAATTGAAGCAGCCAAGGCAGAAAAAGGCAGACCTTCCATGATTGAGATCAAGACGAAGATCGGTGCAGGCTGTCCTGCCAAGGAAGGCAAGGCAAGTGCACACGGCGAGCCACTCGGTGTTGAAAACGTTGCAGCCCTTCGTGCAAACCTTGGTATCGCAGACAACGGACCTTTCGTATTAGATCAGGATGTCTACGATCATTTCGCCAAGCTTGCTGAGGAGAAGGCAACGGTCGAGGATGCATGGAATGCATTATTCGCAGACTACTGCAAGACATATCCGGAGATGAAAGAGCTGTGGGACAACTACCACAACACCGACAACGCAAAATGTCTCTATGACTTGGACGAGTTCTGGAATTCTTTCGACAAGCCGGAAGCAACCAGAAATGTATCCGGAAAGCTTTTGAATATTATCAACAATGTTGTTCCTAATATGTTTGGTGGTGCAGCAGACCTTGCTCCATCAACCAAGACAAACATGAAGGATGCCGGGGACTTCTCCAAGGAGAATCCGCTTGGCAAGAACATTCACTTTGGTATCCGTGAAATCGCAATGGCAGCCATCGGAAATGGTATTGCCCTGCACGGAGGTTTACGTCCATTCGTCTCTACATTCTTCGTATTCAGCGATTATGTAAAGCCAATGGCAAGACTTTCCGCTCTGATGGGTGTTCCTCTTACTTATGTACTGACACACGACAGTATCGGCGTCGGTGAAGATGGTCCAACTCACGAGCCAATTGAGCAGCTCGCTATGCTCCGCGCTATGCCGAACTTCTATGTATACCGTCCAGCAGATGCAACGGAATGTGCAGCCGCATGGTACTTCGCAACAAATAAGAAGGATGCGCCTACTGCGCTGGTTCTCTCCAGACAGAATCTGCCACAGTTAGATGGCAGCAGCCAGGAAGCATTAAAGGGCGGTTACATCTTAGAGGATTCTACGAAGGATACACCAGATGCCATCATCATCGCAACCGGTTCGGAAGTTTCCCTTGCTGTCGAGGCAAAGAAAGAGCTTGCAGCCGAGAATATTGATGTCCGCGTTGTCAGCATGCCATGTATGGATCTGTTTGAGGATCAGCCAGATGAGTACAAGAATGCAGTACTTCCAAAGAACGTCACAGCCAGAGTTGGTGTCGAAGCACTCTCCGAGTTTGGATGGGGCAAATACATCGGTATCAACGGCGAGTTCGTCGGAATGAAGTCCTTCGGTGCTTCTGCACCAGGCAATCAGCTCTTTGAGCACTTCGGCATCACAAAGGATGCAGTTGTTGCAGCTGTGAAGAAAACTTTGAACTAACCTATTATAAATTCCATACATCATGCAGATAGAAATATCTGCATAATACACAAAAAAAGATCATCGACGTCAACAATAACGTCGATGGTCTTTTTTATTTCACATTCTATTTCACTGTTCTTTACAGCTTCGCAAGTGTCTGCAATGCATTCGCATCAATAATCAGTTTATAATGCTCACGCATGTGACTTGGTGTAGCATACGTTGCACGTACCCGGTTACTATATTCACCCAACAGGTTACAGGTCTTCACAAACTCATTGTCTGTGTTTTTATCCTTCGTCATATACAGATAAAAACGACTGTCTCGCGGATTCTTATACAAAGAATTCTCGCTGTCATAGATACCCTTTACAAGTTTTGCAGACAAGATAACTTGATCCAGATTCTTAAATGCATAGATACGGAAGATTTCCGGCTGTTCCACCGCCTGCGGAATCTCTGTTCTGCGATCCGATGCAGATGGATTCGTCTGTGCCGGCTTTACGCCCTTACCACTCATCAGACCACTTAAGTCTTCCGCCAATCCGCCGATTGCCTTCAGCAGTCCATTCACCGGATTGTCCTCGACAATGGATTCGCCATCGGCTTCATCTGCCAATCCAAGACCACCATTCGAATCTTCATCCTCCTCATCGTCCTCATAGGAATCATCCACATCCGATGGACGTGTAAATCTGGAGAATCTTGTATCCAGTTCCTCCGGATCATCTACTTTTGTAATAACCAGAATCAAACACTCTGGCGATACAGGTATTGCTTCTATCATAAGCGGAACATTATCCACTTCAAATCCTAATTCACTGGATGCCTGTTGCATCAGTTCCCGGAACAGTTCTTTGGCTTTGTCTGTTCCATATGCTAATTCCGTTAAATGAAGTTCCTTATCTGCCAAGTCTGACTTATAAAGTGTGCAACGTATCTGATTCTCGCTTAATCGTTCTAGCTTCATACTCGTCAACTCCTTCGCAAGTGTTTACAAAAACATTATTTTTTGTATTACTTAGTTTATCACAAAACTCCCACATGTAAAGCGATTTCTCAATATTTTCACAAAATATTACTGGAAATTCGATTCCAGAGACTTGCATTTTCCCCAATAATATAGTATGGTAAATCTTGCATAGTTATTTACAATTCTTATTTCTTTACAGGTATTTCCTGTAGCTTTATTCCAATTATATTTACAGATGTGTCATATCATACGAAGGAATATAAAACTATCACAGAAGCTTCTTATATCTATACGGATATGATATGCGCGCAGCGAAGGAAGGTGATATCGGTCACATAAAATAATTTCCATATTGTAATATCAAGACATAAGAAAAAGAGCCTTGATTGACAATCAAGACTCTTTTTCTATATGTAATCATTTGACCGATTACTCCTCAGAGATAACACCTGTTGGGCAAGTTCCTGCACATGCTCCACATGAGATACATGCAGAAGCGTCGATTTCGTACTTGCCATCGCCTTCTGAGATTGCGCCTACAGGACAAGCGCCTGCACATGCTCCACACATAACGCATCCATCGTTGATCTGAAATGCCATGGTAATATCCTCCTTACTCTTCATTCAGTATTGATAATATCATTCTTTATTGATAATTATTATCACTGTTGACATTGTACCCCTTTTTGTCCCAGATAGCAAGTAATTTTTACAATTTCCTATAACTGGTTACTATCCTGTCCCTTTTGATAGAAATGCATCAGCAATTTCGCCATCCATTCCGGCCAGAATTTCCGATACATAGCATAATCTTCTGGACTTCGTCCATTGTTTTCTCCAATCACATGCGAGGTCTCTGATTCCTCATGTACACGATGCCCCATAATCGGCTTCTTCACATAGCAGAAAGCTCCTGGCAGCTTAGAATATCTTTCCCACGCTTCCCAATCCAAATCTGCCTTACAGCCAACTGTAAATGGTTCTTCTGGCAACCTTGCCTTCACATACGTAACGGACGGACAACATATTCCACATCCAAACGACAGAGATCGTCGACGCAGGAATATACTATTCCACGTTTTCCTTGTTGTAAATGGAAGCAACAACAGCTTCTTAATCGTCAACAACCGGTTCTTATACACCGGTTTTCCATCCCGGATCTCATAATATGCCGAATGTGCAAGAATCGGATCGTTTGCACGATTCAATGCGTCTAACATCTCTTCCAGATAATTTGGATTATAAATATCATCCTGATGTGCAATCGTTACTAATTTTGTATGTGCCTGCCGATACGCAAAATTCCAATCCGTTGCAATCCCGGATGGGGCATCATTTTCATATAAAGAAATATGATATTGTTCTGCCAAACCACGAATATACGCATTTCCTGTTGATGTTGCAATCAGAATGTGGCTTTTCACTGTCTGGTTCTCCAAGGACCGGATACAGTTTTTCAGATATTTACTTTCTTTGTACGCACAGATCACAAATGTATGATCCCTTGCCGTAAAATTATTTTTCTGTTTCATGCTCCATCTGCTCCATCTTCTTTTCCAATTCGCGCACGCGTTTTTCCAGAATTGCCTGTGTCTGCACTAATGTCCGGATTCGCTCTGATTGTCCGGACGCAATCGACGTCAATGACAGCCCAATCAGAATCAGGAAGCAAACCCCAATAAAGAATACTGCATTTGCTTCAGAATACACACCCATCAACTGTGTAAAGAACCGAATGACCTGTGGAAATATCGCGCAAATCAGCAAAATCACACCGGACAGGAACCAGATCAATGAATATTTTAAACTCATCCGTCCCTTCCGCATCAATACCAGTATAATCGCGAGGTATAACAGCACGCCGATCAACAAAATTATACGAAATATAGTTGTCATTATCTGTTTACCTCCATTTTTTTCCTGCAATCCGGTAAATCACAATTGCCAGAGTTACCTTTATCATATAATATACTGACTTCCACGGGCTAATCGAAGACACACCTGCGGTTCGTTCATTCATGATTACGGGAACCTCCTTTACCTTAAATCCACTTGCATTCACTGCAATGATTGACTCCGGTTCCGGATAATCCTGTGCATAATTATGAGCAAAAAACGTAATGACTCCCCTGGACGCTGCGCGAAATCCACTTGTCGCATCTGTTACCCGGACATGTCCGCACAACCGGAGAACTGTATTCAGAATATTGATACCTGCGCGGCGCATACCCGATGTCTGAAATCCTTCTTTATTGATAAAACGTGATCCAATAACCAGATCCGCCTCTCCTTTTTCAATCAGGGCAATCAAATCAGGAATATATTCCGCATTGTGCTGTCCATCTCCATCCATCTGAATTGCAATATCATATCCATTTTCTGCTGCATACCGATATCCAGTCTGCATACCTCCGCCAATCCCCAGATTGATCGGAAGATTCAGATATGTATATCCATGCTCCTCACAGATTTTTGCTGTATCATCGCCAGAACAATCATTTACAACTACGTAATCCACGTCCGGGCATGCTGCTTTTAAGCTTTCTACCGTATGCACAATATTCGGTGCCTCATTGTAGGCTGGAATTATCACCAGTGTTTTCATAAACCCTCTCTTACTCTACGACCTGAACCTTCAACATATTTGTATTTCCGGAAATACCAAGTGGTACACCTGCGCCGATAACAACCTTATCGCCCGGCTGTAACAAGCCCTGCTTCTTACCTGCTGCCACTGCATGATCAAACAGTGTGAATACCTCATTCTGCTCTTCGAGATGTACCGGAGTTACGCCCCATGACATATTGAGCTGACGATATGCCTTGTCACTTGTCGTACCGGCAATGATGTTGCAGCTTGGTCTGTACTTCGAAATATTTCTTGCAGATACACCAGACTTTGTCACGATGATAACCGCTGCCGCATTTAAGTCAATGGCTGTTGTACAAGCTGCATGGCAGACCGCATCTGTCACGTTCTGGTTTGCTGCACGCTCATAGTGGAAGAAATTCTTCTTATAATCAATGGCTGCCTCTGCACGCTCTGCAATCTTTGCCATCATCTCAACTGCCTCTACCGGATATTTACCGGCAGCACTCTCGCCAGACAGCATAACCGCACTTGTACCATCATAGATTGCATTGGCTACATCCGTTGTCTCCGCACGTGTCGGACGCGGATTCTTGATCATGGAATCCAGCATCTGTGTCGCTGTGATAACCTGCTTACCAGCCATATATACCTTATTGATAATCATCTTCTGGATAACTGGGACTTCCTCGCAAGGAATCTCCACACCCATATCTCCACGGGCTACCATAATACCATCGGACACATAAATGATATCGTCGATGTGGTTAACGCCTTCAGAATTCTCGATCTTGGAAATGATATTGATGTTATTTCCACCGTTCGCATTTAACAGCTCACGGATTTCCAATACGTCCTTAGCTGAACGAACGAAAGAAGCCGCTATAAAATCTACGTCCTGCTCAATACCAAACAGGATATCGCTCTGATCTACTTCGCTTAAGTACGGCATATTCAGATGCACATCCGGCACATTGATGCCCTTGTGGTTAGAAACCGGGCCTCCGGTAATAACGGTACATAAAATATCCTCTCCACTGATCGATGTTACCTGAAGCTCGATCAGACCATCGTCGATCAGAATATGAGTACCAATCTGTACATCCTTATACAAATCCTTATATGTGATAGAGGTAATGGTGCTGTCACCAACAAGATCTCTCGTTGTCAGTGTGAAGAAATCACCCGCCTTAAGCTCTGCCTTTCCACCCTCAAAATCGCGGGTACGAATCTCAGGTCCTTTTGTGTCGAGCAAAATTGCGATTGGAAGTCCAAGCTCCGCACGCAGCTTCTTGACCATGTCCATACGTTTCTTCTGTTCTTCGTGTGTACCGTGCGAAAAATTCAGTCTTGCCACATTCATTCCGGCAAGCATAAGCTTCCGCAGTACATCCTCGTTATCCGTTGCAGGTCCCAGCGTACAAACAATCTTTGTCTTTCTCATCACTTATTACCTCGTTTTATATTTATTTGCCAAATCTTCTCCCATTTTGACATACACCCCTAGTATAATCGCTTATGTCAAGATTTACAACCATATTTCAAAAGTATTTTTATCATAAAAAACTAACAAATTTTTAACTTTTATTCCAGATAAAATCATGCTATTATAGTGATAGCATTATACATTTATACACAAAATATATAGGAGGCTTACATGTACGATAACTTTCTATTCCGGGCAAAACGAACCGTCTACAAATGGTGGTGTATCGTATATAAGCCGGTCTATAAACTCATCCATAGCGGCGAGTGGCCAGAAGAAAAAGAGCCGGACGTCAAATATGCGGCACCAACGAAACCATCGCAGTCAGAAACGCTCGATGCTCAGGCACTTGCAGATGCCGTGCTTGACACGAACCGTCAGAGTCAGCATAATATCGACGATCTGGTTTCGGAGGCAGCACATATGTCTGCCGAACCAACGGCATCCGCACCGGCTGTCAATGCAGAACCAGACATAAGCAGCACCAATTCTGCATTAGATCCGGAAGAGATTCCGGCAGGTATCGACGACGATGTGTTAGCCCGTGCCAACGAGATCATGGTCCGGCTCAACCGGGAAGCTGCAGAGGATGAAGAAAAAAAGCAACGCGAAATCGAAGCTGCAAAAGAAAAAGCCGCCGAACAGGAACGGCTGGCAGCCATTTTAAAATCAACCGAACGTAACATCGATGCATTTATACAGGAAGGACTCTCCAAACAGCATCAGCAAGACGACGGCAACTAGGAAAGGAGTTTAACTATGCGTTCGAAATCAAAAAAAATAACTTTAGGGCTGTGCCTGATCGTGCTTACCGCTTGTCTCCTATGTGGATGCAGCGGCAATCCCAAAAACTTCACCGTTGGTACGATGACCATTACCCTGACCGATACTTTCAAAGAAAGTAAGATGTCCGGTTTTGACGCCTACTTCGTCAGCGACGATGTATCATTTTCCGTAAAAACCGAAAATGCGTCCGACCTTGAATATCAGGGCTACGAAATTGCAGGACTGAAGGATTACGCAAAGGAAATCTGCAGCCTGAACGGCATTTCCACTGATAAGCTGGTACAGCGGAACAACTACTATTATTTCAGCAACACGCAGACCGTATCCGGTGCCAAATACACCTATCTGCACTGCATGCTGAAGGAAGGGAACAATTACTGGATCTGTGAATTCGTGTGCAAGCACCGTTCGTACGACTCTTTAGAAAAGTCCATGTTGCAATGGGCAGACAGCATTACATTCGATCAGCAATAAAAAATGCACCGCAGTTATTATGATTGCGGTGCATTTTTATTTTCATCCTGTTCTTCTGTTTCATCTTGCTCATCTTCCCACGCATCCTCCGGGCGCATCTTCTCGTATTTCTGCATACCGAAATTCAAGAAGCTTACAAAGAAGAGCGTCGGAATCGCAGCGATAATTGCGATCTGCGCTACATGAATCCAGTTCCCCTGCAATTTCCCCGTGAGTAACAAATAGCTGGCAGTCACAATGACTGCCAGCATACTTATATCTACACAGATTGTCAGAATCGTCTGTGTCTTCTTACTCATAGAGATACCAGTTTCCCTTGTACTTGATACATGTGATTGGATATGTGCTTGACTGATCGTAAGTCTCGCCACTCATTGTCACTGCTACGTTGAAAGAAAACTCCAGATCACAAGCGTCCTGCAGCTTGATCGTTTTGTCTGCATAATCACTGATATCCTCTTCAAGATCATCCAGATCATCGCTGTCATACATCTCTTTGCTCTCAACGCCCTCATACTTGAAAGTTACATCATATCCAGAATAAGAATCAAGCATATCCTCAATATCTTCCTGTCCTGGATCAAGGAATGGTGGACAAAGTGCAGACATCTTATCTACATCCTGATCATTCATCGCCTCGATAAACTGCTGTGCAACTGCTTCTGGGGAAGATGCTCCTCCCTTTGCTCCGAATCCGCCCTTGAAGATCAGAACAAATGCAACTGCCAATACAACAACGGCTGCTGCAATAATACCAATGATCAGACCTTTCTTTGGCTTTGCCGGCTGCGCTGGTGTCGGACCACCAAATCCTGGCTGTCCATATGGTGCCTGTCCCGGCATACCCTGCTGTGGCATTCCGTTCATGCCCGGCTGTCCCATGCCGTTCATCTGTGGCTGTCCCATACCATTCATCTGTGGCTGTCCCATGCCGTTCATCTGTGGCTGTCCCATACCATTCATCTGTGGCTGTCCCATGCCGCCAAACTGTGGTGCTGCTGGCTGTGGGTTTGTCTGTCCTGCATCTGCCTGTCCATACGTACTTGTATCTGTCTTTAATGACAGACCTGACGGCTGTGCTGGTGCCTGATCCGGATCGATCAGAACGGTCTTCTCATCATCGCCATCCTGGCTGTTCATAGATGGCAGATCTGCGCCACAAACTGAGCATTTTGTGAAGACATCATCATTCTGTGCTCCACACATTTCACATACTTTCATGCTGTTCCTCCTAATATAAATCCTCTCTTATAGGTCGTAATTTTAATAAAAAACTACTAAAATATATAATGTCATAAATGCCGCATGAAGTCAATTGGCATTGCATATAAATTTCGTAAATTTGTTGTAATGTCAATCAATCGTGCTATAATATGGAATAAATATGGCTTCGCATGACACGCATGCGATCCAAATACATCACAAACAGAGATTAAGGAAGGCAGATTATTACCATGTATAAAGTAGATTTTGAAAAACCGATCCATGTATATTTCATGGGTATCGGCGGTATCAGCATGAGCGGACTTGCCGAGATTTTATTGCAGGAGGGCTTTACCGTATCCGGTTCCGATATGAAGGAATCTGAGATCACAGAGATTCTGAAGAACCTGGGCGCCCGCATTTTCATAGGACAGAAAGCAGAAAATATCTCCGATGATATTGATCTTGTCGTATATACCGCAGCCATTCATGCGGACAATCCGGAATTTGTAGAAGTGAAACGCAGAAATATTCCGATGCTGACACGGGCACAGCTCCTCGGTCAGATCATGCTGAACTACAAATACGGCGTTGCAGTCAGCGGAACGCACGGCAAGACAACAACAACCTCCATGCTCTCCTATGTATTGCTGGAGGCGCAGACCGATCCAACCATCTCCATCGGTGGTATGTTGGATGCGATCGGCGGCAATATCCGCGTGGGACACTCCGATTATTTCGTTACAGAGGCCTGTGAATACACAAACAGCTATCACGCATTCCATCCATATATCAGTATCATCCTGAATGTGGACGCGGATCATCTCGATTTCTTCAGCGGCATCGAGGAGATCGCAGATTCCTTCAAGACATTCGCAGAGATTCTTCCTGACGACGGACTGCTCGTCGTCAATGGCGATATGAAATATTACGAACATGTGACAAAAGATCTGCACTGCAACATCATTACCTTCGGTATGAATGCCGGAAATGATTACAGTGCAACTGATATTACCTTCGACGAAGAAGGTCACCCAACCTACACACTCGTTGTCAAAGGCGAGAAGCAGGATCAGATCAAACTGCATGCAACGGGTATCCACAATGTCATGAACTCTCTGTCTGTTATCGCAGTCGCAGATTTCCTCGGCATTGACCGCAAATACACGATTGCTGGTCTGGCGCGCTGTTCCAGCGCCCACCGACGGTTCGAGCACAAGGGCGTCACAGAAAATGGTGTCAAAATTGTCGACGATTATGCACATCACCCAACCGAGATTGCTGCAACCTTGGCGGCTGCCAAGAACACACCACACAACGAACTGTGGTGCATCTTCCAGCCTCATACATACTCCCGTACCAAGGCGCTTCTGGACGAATTTGGACAGGCACTTGCAACCTGCGATCACGTGCTTCTGGCAGATATTTACGCCGCAAGAGAGCAGGATACCGGACTTGTTTCCTCGAAGGATGTCTGTGACAAGATCAACGCCAACGGTGGTCATGCCATCTACCTTGGCGACTTCGACAGCATCACCGAGTATGTGAAAAAAAATTGCAAAAAAAATGACCTGTTGATAACTATGGGCGCCGGAAATGTTGATTCTATCGGAAATACACTGTTAAAAAAATAGTTATCCACATTATCCACAGACCTGTTTGGGGAAAATTACCAAACAGGTCTTTTCATTTTTAGTTAACATAATTGTAACATAAATCGTCTGCAAACGGCTTGATTCCACACCCTTATTTTTTATGGTAACTGATTGTCCACATTATCCACATTTTCCACAATTTTCGTAAACGCTCCGACCGAAAAGATGTTCGCTTGAATTTAATTTTCTTCATGCTATAATTTGAAATGCTTCTAAGCGAAGCGATGAAGGGAAGGTTCAAAAAACTATGAAGACAATTACGATTTCAACTGAAAATAGCGAGACTTATTCTTCCATCTCGAACTTTTTTATCGACTATTATATGACAGATGCAAACGGGGAGTTTGTAAAGGTGTATCTGTATCTGATCCGGTTGCTGAACAGCAAACAGCAGATCTCGGTTGCCGAGATTGCGGATCATTTTAATCTCACAGAAAAAGATATCTGCCGTGCCATCAAGTATTGGGTGACAAAGGATGCACTGCGTCTGACCTTTGACGGAAAGGGACAGCCAACCGGGATTGTGGTTCTGCCACTGAAGGCACCGGAAATGGAGTTATCCACAGAATCGGATGCATTTTCCCTGCTTCGTTCCGATGATACATCTGCACATGTGGAAAAAGCAGACACAGCGGAGCGCTCAGAGAAGGCTTCCAACAAGATTGTACCGATCACAACACCTGCGATGGAACTTTCCGCACCACAAAAGCCGAAATTTACACAGAAAGATATCGATAAACTCTTGCGTGATCAGGACTGGGAAGATATATTATATCAAGTAGAGACTTTATTTGAGAAGCCGATTTCACAGTCGGATACGCAGTCATTGATGTACATATATGATACGCTTGGATTCAGTGTCGACTTATTCGAGTATCTGATCGAATATTGTACCACAATGAAGAAGAAAAACTGCCGTTACTTAGAAGCAACCGCCATCGGCTGGTATCAGGACGGCATTCAGACAAAGGCACAGGCCAAGGAACAATACGCCCTTATGAGCGGTGTCTGCCGTGTCTTCTACAAGACGCTTGGCATTAAGCGCGGGGCACCGACAACGATCGAGCAGGAATTCTTTAAGACATGGACAAAGGACTACGGCTTCGGTGAGGATATCGTAGAGGAAGCCTGCAAGCGTGCAGTTTTACATACACAGAATCCTACGATCAAATATGTAAATGGGATTCTGACCGCATGGCATAACGCAGGGGTGACAGATTTTGCCGGCATCAAGCAGGAAGATCTCGCCCACGCCGAGACAGCCAAGAACCAGAAAGCCTCTGCTACCACGAAGAAAAGCGGAAATGCATTTACAAACTTTACACAGAGCAGCATGAGCTCCGAGCTTGATGAGATGGAGCAGCTGTTCCACAAAGAGGTAAACGGTCAATGAATTTTGAGTTGCTGAAAAAAGAAAATATCCTGCATGATTACGAACAGGTTCGCCTGCGCAACAAACGGCGCCTGCAGGAACGGCAGGAAGAAATCTATGCGAAGATTCCAGAGATCAAACAGTTGCAATCCGAAAACAAGCTTTCCTATATCGCGCTCGCGAAGAAAAAAGCACTCGGACAGGCAGCTGACACACAGGAGATCTCCAATCAGAACCGCAGCAATTCTGCGCGGATACAGGAACTGCTCCTGACACACGGCTACCCTGCTACATATCTGGAACCAATCTATGATTGTCCGGTCTGCAAGGATCTCGCCTATGTGGACGGCAAGGTCTGCGCATGCTTTGAACGCCGGATTGTGGATGCCTTATATCGCCAGTCCAACATGACACAGGTTCTGGATTCCGAGAACTTCGATACATTTGATCTGGATTATTACAGTCACACGATTCCGGAGAACCGGAACTGGTCTGTCAGTCCATATGACAATGCCAAAAATGTGCTGCATCTTGTCCACCGTTTCGTGAATACATTTGCGACACAGGATACCGAACGCGGAAACCTGTTATTATATGGAGAAACCGGTCTCGGAAAGACTTTTCTCACGAACTGTATCGCGAAAGCGTTACTGGACGAAGGGCACACCGTTCTCTATCTGTCCGCAAACGATCTGTTTGAACAGGTTTTCGGACAATATCTGATGAATAAAAAATTAGAACTTGAAGAATTATACAAATATATTTATAATAGCGAATTGTTGGTAATCGATGATCTGGGCACAGAGACAACCAATGCCTTTGTCTGCTCCAAGCTTTTTGAAGTTATCAACCAGAGGGGACTTACCGGAAAATCGACGGTCATCTCGACCAATCTTTCCATGAAGGAATTACAGGAGCGGTATTCCGAACGTATCATGTCCCGCATCATTGAACGTTACACTGTACTTCAACTGTACGGTGAAAACATAAGGTATCAAAAAAGAAAAAAAGAAATGATACAGGGTTCTAAGCTGTAATCACACAATGGAGGAAAAAATCATGCCAGATTCAAGTCATCTTATTACAGTTCCAGTTGGAAAGCTCGGAATCATCCCTTTGGAGAGCTGCAAAGCCCTCGGTGAAAAAGTGGATAGCTACCTTGCACGCTGGAGAGCAGAACGTCACAACGAGCACAAGGACAACATCACATTTGCAGGCTATGAGAGAGATTCCTATATCCTGAAATCCTCTTGTCCACGTTTTGGTTCCGGTGAAGCAAAGGGTACTTTACAGGATTCCGTACGTGGTACTGATGTTTACATCATGGTTGATGTTGTAAACCATAGCATCGAGTACAAGATCTGTGGTAAGACAAATATGATGTCCCCAGACGATCACTATTCCGATATGAAGCGTGTTATCGCTGCCATGGCAGGCAAGGCAAACCGTATCACCGTTATCATGCCTTTCATGTACGAGAGCCGTCAGCATAAGCGCAGCAGCCGTGAGTCTCTGGACTGTGCAATCGCATTGCAGGAGTTAGTCGGACTTGGCGTTGACAATATCATTACATTTGATGCTCACGATCCTCGTGTCCAGAACGCGATTCCTTACAGCGGTTTTGAAAATATCATGCCAACCTATCAGTTCATCAAGACACTGCTCCGCACAACACCGGATCTGACTTTGGACAGCGATCACATGATGGTAATCAGCCCGGATGAAGGTGCCATGAACCGTGCGATCTACTTCGCAAACCACTTGGGTGTTGATGTTGGTATGTTCTATAAGAGACGTGATTACACAACGATCGTAAATGGCAAGAACCCAATCGTTGCACATGAGTTCCTTGGTGACAGTGTCGAGGGCAAGGATGTTATCATCATCGACGATATGATTGCTTCCGGTGAGAGTATGTTGGATGTTGCCCGTCAGTTAAAGGCTCGTAAGGCAAGACGTGTGTACTGTCTTGCAACGTTCGGTCTGTTTACTGCTGGTCTGGATATCTTCGACCAGGCAAAGGCAGAGGGTACCATCGAGAAGGTTATCACAACAAACCTGACTTATCAGGATCCAGAGCTCTTCAACCATGACTGGTATGAGTCTGCTGACTTGAGCAAGTATATCGCAACTCTGATTGATCACCTGAACCACAACGCTTCTATCAGCAGCCTGTTGGATCAGTCTGAGCGTATTCAGTCAAGAATTCAGGAGTACAAAGAGTTCGGAACAATCTCCGACAACTACAAGGCTCCAACAGTATAATTGGCAAGCAAGAATCGAACAAATAAGAAAAGCACAGTTCAAAGTTGAACTGTGCTTTTCTTATTTATTCTATAATTCCTATATGGATGTTTGTTACTGTACGTAGACGTAAACCTTAATCTGCTCGTCATTTAAGTTGTTTGTGAATGTCAAGATTGCCGTTCCCTTCTTGCCCGGGATCACACGTAATCTCGCTACCGAAGGTCCGACTGGGGAAGTATCCCATGTGAAGCTCGCAACATCCTCATCCGAGGACTCTACGCTTACCTCAATATCACCAGAGATACATACACGTAACACAGCTTCCTGCGTCGTCTGTGCCTCAGTTGTCTCTGCGCCTTCCTCTGATGTATCAGCCTCATTTGTCATGAACTTCAGGAATGTATCACTGACAAACATATCCTCATAGCCTTGGGATGGCACCGCATCCGTGAAGCTTGCCAGACCATCCATCGCCTCTTCCTTATCCTCAAGCGCGGTAATCTGCTTCTTATAGTCTTCTTCCTTATTCTGATAATCTGTGATTGATGCTTTCAAAAGATCAATCTGGGACTGCAGCTCTGTGATTGCATCCTCCTGCTCCCGGATCTGTGACCGGAAATAATTGGCTGCCACATCGCTTTCTGAAGCAATTGTATTTCGCTCATCGTTGGCTTTCTGTACTTTGTTACTGAAATAGAAGAATCCAAACACCAGACCACTTGCCAGAAATATCATAAGCGCGATAGATATTCCGATATACAGCTTCGTATTCCCCCGCATTTTCTCGCGGTCATATTCTTCATCTTCTAACGGTTTTCCACAGTTGCTGCAAAACAATGCACCATCTTCATTTTCCGCTTTACAATGTTTACATATCATAATCTATACAACTCCTGTTTTCAAATTTGAATCGTACGACATATTTCCCTTATGATACCCTTTTTTTCTCTATTTGTCCAGTATCAGCATGATATCCATCCAACTATCCTGTTATCCGGTCTGCTTAGCCGCGCAGGGCCTCAAAAGCACGTGATATATCCAGCACACCCCATCCCCACGCAGGATTTGGATATGCAATATCGACAACTGTCCGCGCACCACGAATCAAAATCTGCCGGATCACTTCGGTATTCATCCCATAATAATTGCCACGCACGATGCCCCATTCGAAGAAAAGTGCCGCCGCCCCGGCGGTCAATGCAGCCCCGACACTCGTACCGCTCCGGCGCACGAACAGCGGTCGCGTCCCACTGCCTCCCGCAAGCAGCCCCGCCACACGCACGGCTGGCGCCGCAAAATCCGGCTGAATCCGTCCTTTTCTGGTATATCCACGGCTGGATTCCACATACAACGAATTATCTAGATGATTGTACCCAGCTACAGTTATCGTCCCACGCGCATTCGCTGGCGCACAAAGAATCACTTCCGGATCTGGTCGTGAAAACCGCGTATTGCCGCCCAAAAATTGTCGGATTGGCAGCCATGCATCATACCCTGCCGGAAAGCTGCTGTAATTCTCTGTCACTTCAATCCGCCAGATACCGGTCGCAGGCTTCTCAAACCGCAGCAGGATAAACGGATCACCCGAATTGTTCTCGACCACTACACTTTCCGCATACAACGTCGTTCCCTCATACAAATATGTAATCATTCCAGAACTGTCACGGTTCGGAAAAAGCTGATCAAACCGCTGCCCGGTCGGGGAATATACCGCTATCTGGTACAGACTTGGCGCACGCCCCCAGATCTCCGTGCAAAAACCCGGATTCTCATCTTCCACATAGATCTCCATCTCATTTCTTACCGTCCGTGTCCGCGGCTGTGAGATCCCGTTCTGATTGCCCAGATTGATCGTAGACAGGCTTGCAAAATGCCCGCCTGTGCCAAGCTCATTTCCAGCACTTCCGACCACGCAGATTCCCGGCAGTGTCACAACCGTATCCAGATAAAGCTCCAGATTCAGATTCCCATTGTGATCACCCTGATTCGTCCCCAGTCCCAGACAGATTACAAGCGGTTTCCCCAGCTCCATCGCCTTGTTAATCAGGTATTTCACGCCAAGTATGATATCCGCCTCCGAATAACATGGAACGCCATCTGGAATCAGGAAGAAATCTCGCAGACGCTGCTTTGCCTGCTTTAATTTCACCATGATAATATCCGACTCCGGTGCCACACCGGAAAATATATCATCCCCATCCAGATAGGTGTTCCCGGCAGCCACCGATGCCAGAAACGTACCGTGCCCGTCCGTATCCCGGCTTGGTACAATCTGATACGGCTGTTCCGTCTGTATCGCCAGATTCAACAACTCCTGCGGATACTCCCTGCCATATCCAAAGATGGGACGCGTATCGATCTCCCCGCTCTGTACAGACATATTGGGTTCACCCGCTTCATATGCCGTCTGTGTCTGATCCCAGATCGCCGTTACCCTGCATGTACCATCTGCTCTGCGGAACAACGGATTCGCAAAGTCAATCCCCGTATCGACAAACCCAACCAACACATCCTTTCCTGACAAAGAAAGTCCTGGCACCGTCTGGACTGCGCCAATACCAATCCCCTGCAATGCCGAGGTATCCATCAGTCCAAAGCATTTCGGTATCCGGTCATAACCTAACCGAAACAGTGTATCTGCCGAGAGTGCTGCTCCAGCCGCATCATAGACACTACGATACGCCACAAGGAACTGACTGTTAATGATCGTTCTGCAGTCCGGCTGTAGGATCTGCATCTCCCCCGCCAGATTGTTGTCGTATTTCACAAGAAAATCAAGCACATCCTCATCATATATATAGGCACCACACGCCGAACCATACAGGCTATCCATCGCTCCTCCAACGCAAAAATCCCCTCAGCAAAATGTATGCTGAGGGGACTGTATGTATGTTTATTTTGCAATATAGGACGCGCGAACCGAAGTAATGCCGCCGTAATTTTTCGCCGGTGCCGGCTGTCCCTTTGGAACTAAAATGATCTGAATGCCTTCCAGACGCTTTGCATAACCGGCTGTACCGGATGGTGCACCATTCTTCGCCCAATCAAGCCAGCCAAATGACTGTGCATGCACACGATAGTAAATGTCATAATGCTTTGCCATCTCACCGGTCAAATTGATCCGGATTGCTTCGAGACGTTTTGCCTCGCCACTCGTACCACTCATCACGCCATTCTTCCGCCACGTTGACTGATTATTCTCATTTCCTTGCCAGCCATAGCTCTGTACATGTGTTGTATACACGATGTCTCCGCTGTACTGCTGGTTAGAAAGACGGATATTGATACCCTCCAGCCGCTTTGCCTGACCACTTGTACCACTCATCTGACCATTGTACTTCCATGCCTGCCAGCCGTAGCTCTGCACATGGGTACGGTAGGTCACGTTTGTCTGTGCTTCACCTGCAATCTGCGGATCGGCATTGGATGTATTCTTTGCATTTACAACCGGAGACGTACCCGCCTTCGCATAATAGCCAAGCGCATATGCGGAATTGATATTTCCCATTCTCGTATTGAAGGAAGCACCTTTCTTTACAACCACAATCTGGATTCCCTCCAGACGTTTTGCATAACCGGCTGTTCCTGATGGTGCGCCATTCTTCACCCAGCCGAGCCAACCGTAGCTTTGCGCATGCACGCGATAATATACATCGTATTTGCCTGCATCCGAACCTGTCAGCTGAATCTTGATTGCTTCGAGACGTTTTGCCTCGCCCTCTGTTCCGTTCATCTCGCCATTGGCAGACCACGGCAACCAGCCATAGCTCTGACAATGTGTTGTATACTGGATTCCCAGATTATCATTGCCCGTCACACGAATCTTGATACCTTCCAAGCGCTTCGCTTTTCCGCTCGTTCCCGCCATCGCACCATTTGTAAACCATGTCTTTGCATCATTCTCATTTCCCTGCCAGCCAAACGTCTGCACATGGGTTGTATACCGCACGGTTACAGCTGGTGTAACCGGCTGACTTGGTGTTGGATCTGGTGTTGGTGTTGGATCTGGTGTTGGTGTTGGGTTCGGCGTTGGCGTTGGATCCGGGTTTGGTGTCGGATCTGGATTCGGATCTGGATTCGGATTTGGATCCGGATCCGGTGTTTCTGAAGAATCGGCCTTCTTCACTGTCACGGCAAAAGAATCCTTGGCCCCCTGCCCATCCTTTGCTGTTACTGTGATCGTCGCTGTACCTGCCGCCTTTGCTGTCACGGTTCCGTTCTCATCTACGGATGCAACACTTGGATTGGATGAAGTCCAGGCTACCGCCTTGTTGGCAGCGTTATCCGGTACCACTCGCAAATCCTCAACCGTATATGACTCTCCCACCGTCATGGTTTTCTTGCCACCTACAATCGTAATTGTCGACACCTTAACCAGTTTCGGGAGATTTTCTATGTCTTCACTATATCCACATGTTTTACAAACATGATATTTCTTTCCCGCCTGCTCATACGTTGGATTGATTGTCTGCACCGCTCCATATACATGAGAAGTGCAAAGGTTTATCTTATTGTAAGTTTCCTGCCCCTTATAATTCGCAGTATCCGAAGTAACATAACATAGATCACCATCTATAAATCCAAGTCCATATATATAGGTTCCCTTTGCAGTGTCTGATGGCAATGTGAATATCGTTTTCGTCGTTCCAGTTGAGATGCTATACTGTTCAATCGTTGTCGGTGTTGAGAAATAAATCACACCATTTCGTGCCGCCATACGTCCGAAATAAGCCGTCCACACGCCATTGTCTGCAGTTGTCCATTTCGCGTATGCCGGTCCATATAAACAGGTAGTTGTCTGGCTTGCATAATTATACTTGGAAATCTGATATTTCGCGCTACGATCAGCTGCCACATATGCGCCATCCAGATAATACCAGTTTCCATTGTATGGATACATATATGTCTGCACACCACTCCAGAATCCACTCTCATAGCGGCTGTCAGTTGCTTTGGTATAGGTATAGCCATACGGAACACTCGTTACATAATCCGTCCGATCGCTATCCAAAGACAACAAGGTTGCATCCGAAATCATAAAATACGTATGCTTCACCCTTCCGAGATTGTCCCATGTCGGATCATCCCATGTGGCATCCATGTGATACCACTGATTGTTCAGATATACGGCATTCCACGCATGATTTGCAGCCTCACTTGAAACATAACCGCAGACAATATTCTGGCGTTTCATCAGATACATGAACGTCAGTGCATATCCCTGACAAACCGCCTTCTTCTTAACAAGTGTGCCATAGATATTATAATCATCGCTCGACAAAGAATTTGATAAATAATTCTCATAATCATACGTTACATCTGTCACAAGGTAATCATGATATGCAAGCGCAATCTCCACATCATTCAACCCGGTTGTATCAATCGCAGCTTCCATCTTCGCAACTTCTGCATCAATCTCCGCTTTCATAGAAGTAATCTGTGCCTTCGTATAATTATATGTAATGATCAATTTTGTAACATTACTTTGGTTATCCAGATAATAACGAAATCCACCCGATACATAAAACAACTGTGGATTCATGTTCAAAATACCGTGTATAACATCTCCCACATTGGTTGTTGTCAATCCATAGCCTGTCACATCTATGGTATCCTGCATGTTCTCCATTGCAGCCACAATCGCTGCGTCATGCGAATGGTCATAACTGCTGTCCGCAACCGCATCGCCTGCTTCCAGCAAACCACCCTCCGACAGCAGTCCGCTTCCGTCCTCATGAACAACTTGTGTCGCCTCCTGCAACGGCTCGTCCAGCTCCGCGGCAACTCCTGTTACAGTATTTGCCAGCAGCATCACGAGCACAAGCAAATACATAAATAGTTTCTTTCCTCTTTTCATGTAACCCTCTCCTTTACTTATGCGCTACACCCCGTTTTCAATACTCATATTTATCTCAACGCATCCAGATATTTTCCATCCAAAACATCCTTCAAGTACTGTCCATACTGATTCTTCTTCAAAAGCTCGTACACTTCCAGTACCTCTTCCTTGCTGATCCAACCATTCAGATATGCGATCTCTTCCAGACACGCAATCTTACGATGCTGATGCGTCTCCATCGTCTTTACGAAGTTCGTTGCATCAACCAGGCTCTCATGTGTACCTGTATCCAGCCATGTGAAGCCCTGTCCAAGCAATTCTACATTCAGATTTCCCTTCTCCAGATAGATCCGGTTCAAATCGGTAATCTCCAGCTCTCCACGTGCAGACGGTTTCAGATTCTTCGCATACTCTACAACATGATTATCATAGAAATAAAGACCAGTTACACAGTAATTGCTCTTCGGCTGTGCAGGCTTTTCTTCGATTGAAATTGCTTTTCCATCCTGATCAAACTCTACAATTCCAAAGCGCTCCGGATCATCTACATAATAGCCAAATACGGTAGCACCCTTTCCACTCTCTGCATTCTTCACAGCCGCCTTCAAGCGCTTCTTCAAGCCATGTCCAGCGAAAATATTATCACCCAATACCATTGCCACAGAATCGTCACCAATGAAATCCGCACCAATGATAAACGCCTGTGCCAATCCATCCGGTGATGGCTGCACTGCATAAGTCAGATTCACACCAAACTGGTGTCCATCTCCCAGCAACTCCTCAAAACGTGGTGTATCTGCTGGCGTTGAAATAATCAGAATATCCCGAATACCTGCATTCATAAGTACGGACATCGGATAATAAATCATCGGCTTGTCATAGATTGGGAACAACTGCTTCGATGTTACTCTGGTCAATGGATATAAACGTGTACCGGAACCTCCGGCTAAAATTGATACTAACAATTTTAATCCCTTTTAAACGGAATCTTTATATTTTCAAATACTATAAATTCCCCTACTTTTATTATCTCCCCATTCATTCGAAAAATATAAATATTGCCGCTTACTGTTCTGGTGTCTTTTTATTTCTTGATTGGCGTCCTCCATGGTACAGAAGCTATTAAAGATTATTTACGCCAAAATAAATATTATATCACCTGCATATTTTTTTTTCAGATGCATATTCTATTTAATAGGGTAGGTAAAATATATGGATATGCAAAAACTATTGTGCAAACTTCATACTAGTTCTCAAATAGTTTATTTAGACAGCTCCTGTCTAATCAGAAACTATCCTTGCCACGCCCTGTCTAAAAATTTAACAAGAAGCAAATTTATATCAAACCCAAAAAAATTTTCAATTACATTAAATCGTTTTGTTAACCCTTTATATGACACATCGATAGTATTATACAATATTTTTGACAAAATAACTAATGACATCAAAAAGTTTAATATTATCACCTATGAATGTATGTTTCCAAAAGCAACCAATTGCCACATCACTTCGCTATTTGGTTTCCTGAACTTTGAAAGCAGTATAGCTTCAGTAAACAATTCTACTGTTCTTTTTGGCGAAAACATAAGTATAGAAACATTTTTTTATGCCTCTACACTTATTCGCTCTGCTAATTTAATTTTAATAGACGATTATTTTTTATCTTTATCTGTTGGTAAACAATTATTTGATCGCAAAAAAGAAAATACTCCAGCTATCACATTATCTTCAATAATCGGGTATCATCTCTACAATACAAAAGAAGTTGTCAATACATTTAATTATATTTTACATCATCATTTTTAATACCATATTTCTCCATATATTTCTTTAGAGCTATACCAACTTGTTCTGCAAATAATGGTGGAATGGCATTTCCTACCTGTGTATATCTAGGTACCTCCACCTTTCTTCTTTTACCTCCTGTTGTATATTTCCCTTTAAATTCAAAATCATCTGGAAAAGATTGCAATCTAGCATATTCCCTTACTGTAAGAATTCTAGGTTCTTCGTAATGAATATGGTCATCTGGATGTGTAGTAATAGTCGGAGAAGCCAAATTTTTATCTAAAATACTAATACAATTTTTCTTTACACCATACTTATCTAACAATACTTTTGATAAATTCTTATTACACTCTTCTTCGAATATCATTTTTCTAAACCGTTTTTCTGTCTCTTTTTTATGCTTTGCAAATCTATGACTATCAGGCATATCACACATTACATTTTTTCTCATATATCGCTGATATTTACTTCTAGCCATACCATATTTTCCAGAAGAAAAACCCTTTGAATCCGGACATACATCTTTTCCATTTTTACACATCAAATCAGAAATTGCATCTTGCACTGATACATATTGTTCTAAATCACGTTGTTTTAAGAACGTCTCTCTTCCATCATACAAAAACCGAAAAAAATCCTTCGTTTTACCTTTTCTACTAGCAAACAAAATAAAACGTTTTCTAGACTGCGGCACACCAAAATCAGAAAAATTAATTATCTCATAATTAACACGATACTTTCGTCTTTTTAACTGTTCTACAATATAATCAGAATAACATTTCTGTTCACTCTCAGAGATTGTAAATGGCATTGTAAAACCTCTAACATTTTCAAAAAATATCATTTCAGGTTTTACCAAATCAACAAACTCTAAATAAGAATCAACCAACTTATTTCTCGCATCACTTTCATTTCTTTTTCCGGCAGATGAAAAACCTTGACATGGTGGTCCACCTGCTACAAGCATTACACTTCCTCTATAGCTCCTAAGTTCTTTCTTATTTGTTTTACATATATGGTTAATATCATTTGCCGAATATTGTAACCAAGCAGGCCAGATTTCCTTTACATTACATAAAACATTTTTTTCAAGTGTAGAAAACGCATCTGGACTCTTTTCTATCGCAAACAGTGCCTTCCAACCAGATTGTTGCAATCCGTATGCCAATCCTCCACACCCTGAAAAAATATCAATATAATTCATTTTGCACCTCAATTAAATGTTCTAACTCATCTTTAAACTTCTTTTCATAATTTTTATTATCAAAAGTTACCATTTTCAGTCTATCATATGTCTTTTTGTCTATCCTACATCCATTTTCGATACCATAAAGTGAAATATATTTAGGATCCCCAACGATAATTAAATGTCTATTAATTTCGCCCAAAAAATTGAGTTGTTGTATCTGAAGTTTCTGTCTATTTCTGTTCCAAATTTCTTTATTAATTCCAATTCCATATGTATTATACACTTCATCTGCACTCATGGAAAAAAATTTTATTAAACTTTTCTCCAATTGAATGGAAAACCATTGTTTTAACATCAAAACGTTTTGCATATCATTCAAAAACTTGGTTACAGCCCGAACTAATTCTTTAATAAAAATTCTTTTTACAACTGTTTCATATAAATCTCTGACTCGAGAGGACATACATATATCACTTACATTGAATAAATTTTCTATAATAACATCATACCCCAAATAAGCAATCACTCCATTTTTTACCACTGCTGGTCCTAATTCTTGCGCCGTTAAACATGAAACCGCAAAGACAAAATCATTTTTAAAAAATCGAGTTTCCTTAATTGAAATATACGTTCTATATTTATCAAAACTTCTTTCTGGATGCTCTAGCCTATATGGATCAAATTGAGTTATTGGTATAATAAATTTATTTTCTGCCCCATGCGCAGTAATCAAAATCATATCATACTCATTCTCTCTTTTCGCTAATTCCGACAAGAACCGTTCTTTTGTAGTATAATTTTTATAATTGCTACTAACTGATGAGTTTTGAAATTCTTTTGGTATTTTTGAAAAAAATCTTATTCCACGTTTCTTCATACACAATTGTAATAATTTCATAATTATACCTCTACAGAATCAATAAGTGCTTTATGTACCAATTTGTCTATAATCGCTTTTCCAATTGCATCATCCATCCGAATATGGTTTAATATATCTGGAAATTTCTGTTCCTCCCCCAAAAATGTATACTTATAATGTTCAAATACTTCACTATATTCTATCCAAAATTTTTCTAATGAATTAACAATAACATCACAGTCTTCCACTGCTTCAAAAATAATTTTTGTAAATTCATAATCTGTGCAACTTGCTTTATCAATGATTCTAAAAACCTGATTATTGATCAATTGCACATAACTTTCTGGCGGTATTCCGGCTAATTCATTCATTGTATAGAAAATGACTCTACAATGTTTATTAATGTTTTCTCTTACATATTTTATCAAATCAACGCCAGATCTTCTGTTTTTTTCGTTATTAAATTTATAATCAATAATCAAAACATCTACTATTGCCTGAGTTTTTAAATATTCTATTGCACCCTCAATGCTAATAATATGTTGAAACTCTAAATCATATTGACTATATTGCTCATTTTGTGTTCTTATTTTTTCTGCCGCTTCCAAATAAGAAGGAATAAATAACTTCTCTATATTTGCCTCATCATCTACTATTAATATCTTCCTATTAAACATATTACCTCCTTAACTTTGCCAAAAAGCACGCTCCTTCTTTTTCCATTTCTACCAATTCCAATGCTCCACCATACTCTTTAAGTGTTTCATCAACTATTGTTAACCCGATTCCAAATCCACCATATTTCTGAGTTGTAGAAAAAAAAGGATCAAAAATTTTTTCTCGATATATTTCATCTATCCCGCAACCATTATCCTGAATTTTAATTATAACAAAACGTTCCGTTTCCCTTAATTCAACTAATATTTTTCTAGTTCTATCCCCCACTTCTCTAAGTGCTTTTATTGAATTAGAAATCAAATTATTAATTATCGCCTTTAAATCAGCAACATCAATTAAATATTCTACTTTTGCTTCAATTTTCGTTTGCAACTGTATAGAATATTGTTCAAATTGCCCCTCATAATCATTTAAGAAAGCCTCAATATTTTCTCCCAAATCAACCCTTGTTTTATGCCTTGTCCTAGTTAGGTCATCTCTAACTGTAAGAAGTTTAGCCATACTATCTGAGATGCTTTTTTTCAATAATTGAAATATCTCTATTGCCTGTCCCTCAACACAAAATCCCTGTGTTTTTTCCAATCTATCAACCGCAGCTACAGCATTCCTCATATCTAACAACGACTGATGTATCAATTGATGCAAAAAAGTTTCTTTTTGAGCAATTCGTGAATACACCTTGGTGAGTTCATGTTGTTCTTCGGCAAATTTTACTTGCTGGCTATGTTGTTTCTTTATATCTTCAACATATTCCTTTAATTTTTTCCCTAAATCCTTGTCATATTTAGATATTTCCTTGGCAATATCATCTATTTGTCTCGTAGTCGTATTAATTTGACGTTTACTTTTTTCTAACGTCTCATTTACATTTTTCTTAAATTTTATAAAATAATATCGTTCTAACGGTTTTATTGCATATTCATAGACGAATTTTTTAAGTTTCTCAAAGTCATCATTTTCAATAAGACCTTGTCGATTAGTTAACGGTATCAATCCCTGATTGTATCGTTTATACGTCTGCACATATCCTATCAAGTCTCTTGAGCCAAAAAATCTACTATAGCCCTGCGCCATTCTTCGATCAATATCTAGCCAATCATTATTGGCTTCTCCATAAGGATGGATACGAAATTCATCTCTATATAATCTTATATTTCCAAAGTCTCGTACTCTAATTGCAAATCGATTTTTAAATCTTACTTTATCTCCCTGATTAAAAAAATACACTTTCATCCGCATCGGACCTATATTATATTTATTTACAGCTTTTTCTTCATATTCTATTCCATCTTTACAAACTGTCATAAATACAATATCCGTATTACTTTTTTTACACTCCACATCAATCCATAATGAACTTATGCCCTCTAATTTTTCACTTGAAATAATATAGTTACTATATCCTAGCTCAGGTGCATCAATTATAATCTTAAAATTATCATCCATCGCAAACGGGCTTTTGAATTGGCGTAAATTTTTAATTAATTCTTTTAACTTCACAAGACCCCATTCATCCCTTAATCCTATAATCTCCAAATAGAGTCCCGTTTTCTTTTTATCACACCTCGATATAATGTACGGTATTTTAACATCAGATACATTCTGATATTTTTCCTCAAATTCATTCCAGTTAAATGACATAGATATTTCCGTAGCGCTATTGCGAGCTACACTAACTAAATTCAAACGACTTCCTAGTCTATCAACTGCAAATCTTCCAATTCCCTTATCTCCATTCAATGCTCTATTAAAAATAGGCGAATATTGTTTTGATTTTTTACTATCAGTCCCAATAACCATCCACTTTTTTTCAATATCAGCTAAACTCATTCCAGTTCCATTATCCCAAATAATAAGCCTAGGTTCATCTGACTTAATCCCCTCAAAAGAAATATGTACTTCTTTCGCATCGGCATCATATGAATTCTTTACTAACTCAAAAATTGCAGCAATTTGGTCAGTGACCAATCCTCTGCCAAGTAAACTTTTTAAATTTGTAGATGCCACAAATTGCAAATAATTATCCATATAATACCTTCTTTCATATGTAAATTAACAAAATCTATTTTATTTATTATATCTTACCAGCCCAATTTTATCCACTTTTTCTTGAGTGTGGTGCCTTTTAGATTCATAATTGGTGTAAGACCTATATTGCATTTAATAATTTAAGTCACTAATATAGTTCATCATTTAAACATCAATCAGTCTTTTCCTTTCGTTATTTTATCCTAATCATTTTTATTAATTCCCCTTGACATAAAACATTCTTTACAATAAATCACCCTAATGGGAATCTGGTCATCAGTTAACCACGCCTAGAAACTTAAATACATAGAATAAAAATAATCCTAGAAATATATAAACAATATAGAATATGCCCATCCCCATAATGTACACATCCCCTTTGGTACATTCATAATAATATTCTACACGAAAAAACAGATTTTGCAAGCTTATTCTTTTTGGTTTTTTCCAAAAAACAGTTACAGCCCCAAGACAACATCTCAGCGCAACGACCGTTATATTAAAATCTTTTACAACTCCCATCCATTCATCTGCAGCAACTCCCTCGCTGTATCCAGCAAGTCCTTACCTTCCTTATTCTTGATCGGTGCAAATTCCTTCTCACGCTCAATCTCAAAAGCCAGGCATGAATCCATCATGTGAATCAAATCCAACGCGAGCGTCTCATACTTATAAGCATTCAGTTCTGAGGATTCCTCATATCTGCCATTCTTATAATAACGCTTCACATTCTTCTTCACCTTGTGAATTGGCATGTCAACTGACAACGTCTTCCCCAGTTCTGACACCCGGAACAAATAGTTCAACGTTACTCCCAGTTCCGTGTATTCCCTCTTCAGATCATCCTTAAGAACATCCAAATTATGTAACAAAATACTATCCGCCATTTCCATTCAAAGATGTCAATATCTATCCCTATGCCTGATACAATGGTTAGGTTTCCTATTTCAGTTCTACTGAATTCAGAGTCGTGCCAGTCATAACAAAGTCTTCCCTCATTAACTAGATGCTGGTAAAATTCTCCAATCGGGTGAGAATCATAATATTCAGGGGGCAATATCTGCGAAATAAACTTTTGCATTCATTCTGTCTCAAATCTCCAATTTTCATGATGGCTCAACTGCACATAATCGCCTGTCAGCTTGTCTCCAATGGCTCTAATCCCTGCTATCTTATGGTTTCCCCACTTCCTTAATAAAGTTGTAATTGTAGCCATTTTCATATATCCTTCTATAATCACTCCCTATGGATCCGCATAAACCACATTAAATGCTCCCACATGATCACTATGTATATAAGAGATAGACCTACGCATCAACCAGCTTTCTATAGGTATCCAAACCGCCTACACAAAAATGTACCATTAAACCCAGATAACCATATCTGTAGCATTATAATTGTAAGGTTCATTGTGACATGGTACAATATTATTGATATTATGCGATAGAGGTAACAACATGAATAAATTAAAACACTTCCTATTAAATAGTAAAAATATTAACAAATCCAGTTTCATCTGGAATATGGCAGGAAGCATGCTCATGGCGTTTCAGTCTGTTATCATGCTGATGATTATTACTCGTACATTAAATCTATATGAGGCAGGGGTATTTACACTCGCCTATGCAAGTGCCAATCTCTTCCTGAATATTGGAAAATACGGCATGCGTAATTTCCAAGTGTCCGACGTCAAGCGCCAGTTTAACTTCAGGGAATATAATACCTCCCGTATTATTACAACTTTATTAATGTTGATTCTATCGAAGACGCCTATCTGGGGTATTACCAGCAAGAAAACCGGCTTGATGTAGCCGGAAAAATGTTAACTCTACGTATGATATTAACCATACTGGTATTGGGGTTGGGACTGATATTCCTACGTGATCAGCTAATGTCTCTGATGATCGCAACGGTATTTACCACATTACTTCTAATAATTTTTGTAGCACTTACTTATCCGGCTTTCCGAAAAGAAGAATCCGTCCGCAAAGGAAAAGTCTGTGAATTGTTACGCGTTTGTTTTCCTCTGTTTTAGGCTGTTTCCTCGCCTTTTATATTGGAAATGCACCCAAATATGCGATTGACAGTTTACTCAGCGACGAAATGCAGGCATGCTATGGTTTTATAGCCATGCCGGTATTTGTGATTGGATTGCTGAACAACTTTATATTCAGTCCGATGATTGCAAGGATGTCTATGATGTGGAAAGAACGACAAAATAAAGATTTCTTTCGATTATTTTGGATACAGATTTTAATCATTGGCATTATTACTATTGTCTGCGAGGCGGGAGCTTTCGTTCTTGGAGTACCGGTGTTATCCATGCCATATAACACAGATCTTGCACCATACAAAACAGAGTTGCTTGTGTTATTATTGGGCGGCGGCTTCCTTGCTTTATCCGGGTTATTCGTCACAATCATGACTATCATCCGGATTCAGAACAGTCAGGCAATCGGATATGGTATCGTAGCAGTTTGTGCATATATTCTATCCCCAATCTTCGTGCGGAAATATGCTGTTATGGGCCTCTGTTCTCTATCTTCTGCTTATGATCCTGTTATGCATTATCTTCGCAATCATGATGATGATCGGATTCAAAAAGAAAAGACCTGATGCATAAAGCATCAGATCTTTTCTTTTTATAATTCATCAACTTATCTCAACGCATCCAGATATTTTCCATCTAAAACATCCTTCAAGTACTGTCCATACTGATTCTTCTTCAGAATCTCGTACACTTCCAGTACCTCTTCCTTGCTGATCCAGCCATTCAGATATGCGATTTCTTCCAGACACGCAATCTTGCGATGCTGATGCGTCTCCATCGTCTTCACAAAGTTCGTTGCATCAACTAGGCTCTCATGTGTACCTGTATCCAGCCATGTGAAGCCCTGTCCAAGCAATTCTACATTCAGATTTCCCTTCTCCAGATAAATCCGGTTCAAATCGGTAATCTCCAGCTCTCCACGTGCAGACGGCTTCAGATTCTTCGCATACTCTACAACATGATTATCATAGAAGTAAAGACCGGTTACACAGTAATTGCTCTTCGGCTGTGCAGGCTTCTCTTCGATCGAGATTGCCTTTCCATCCTGATCAAACTCTACAATACCAAAACGCTCCGGATCATCTACATAATAGCCAAATACGGTAGCGCCCTTTCCGCTCTCTGCATTCTCCACAGCCGCCTTCAGGCGCTTCTTCAAACCATGTCCAGCAAAAATATTATCGCCCAATACCATTGCCACAGAATCGTCACCAATGAAATCTGCACCAATGATAAACGCCTGCGCCAGTCCATCCGGTGATGGCTGCACTGCATAAGTCAGATTCACGCCAAACTGATGTCCATCTCCCAGCAGCTCCTCAAAACGCGGTGTATCTGCCGGTGTTGAGATAATCAGAATATCCCGAATGCCTGCATTCATAAGTACAGACATCGGATAATAAATCATCGGCTTGTCATAAATCGGGAGCAACTGCTTCGATGTTACTCTGGTCAATGGATATAAACGTGTACCGGAACCTCCGGCTAAAATAATTCCCTTCATAAATTAATTCTCCTTTTTATTAATTTGACTTATATCATTAACAAATTGTTTAATCTCTCATGGATAATATTCATATAATCCCTCTGCAAAAATAGGTGTCTTCCAAGAAATACAGAAGACACCTATAAGCATATCATATATAAACTATCAAACATCTGTCAAATTTTAGTAACTAGACTGCAATACACTTTAAGTGTAACGCAGGCGATTACTAGAGTCAATAGTATTTTTCATTTCTTATTTCAACTCTACCGAATTCGGTGCGGTTCCATAATCATAATATTGTTTTCCCTCATCAACCAAATGCTGGTGGAGTTCTCCAATCGGGTGAGACTCATAAAATTCCGGAGTGATATCTGCGAAGTAAGCTTTTGCATTCATTCTGTCATAATCTTCCGTCCCAAATCCCCAATTTCCATGATGGCTCAACTGAACATAATCGCCCGTCAGCTCGTCTCCATATGTCTCAAATAAATATTTATTCATGTCTGCCTTGACATCACCTGTATACAAAAAACTTTCATCCTGATTCGTAATTTTCATACACAAGGAACCATCATTCTGATAATCCAAATCCGGACCAACATTCTGCTTCACAATATCATCAAACGCATTATACACATGGATCCGCAGACCGCACACTTCAAGCTCCTCATCTCTTCTCAAATGAATAATATTATCTGCATCCTTTGTTAGATTATGAAATGTCTCCAGAGGTTCCAATCCCATACTGTCATACGGTTCCCCCGCTTCCTTAATAAATTCGTAATCGTAGCCATTATCATATATCCTATCTATAGTCACTCCCTGTGGATCCGCATAAATCACATTAAATGCACCAACGTGATCACTATGTGTATGAGAGATAAACCATGCATCAACATGATTCCCATTCTGGGCAATAACCTTTCTTAATGCCGGGGCATTCTCAGCCCATCCACCATCTATAATAATCAAATGTCCACTGTTCGTAATTGTATAACAATTCGCCTGTCTTCCCGTCGCATCTGAATATTGTGTGATTATGCATCCATCGGTATTCATTTTCTCTTGATTTCCTGTTTTATTATGCATATGAACCACTGCGGAAATACCTCCCAGCGCTAATACACATAGCAAAGCAAAAATTACGATTCTTCTATTCATAGTTCACAATATCCTTAAATTAGTATTTTATACACTTTATCCAAGTTCCTGCTCGCTCATATCAAGTGCCGATGCAATTACTGCATCCATATCATAATACTTGTACTCGCCAAGACGTCCGCCGAAGATCACTTGCTCCTCCTGCTCGCCAAGCTCCTTGTACTGCTGATACAGCGCGCCATTTTTCTCATCATTTACCGGATAATATGGCTCATCGCCCACCTTCCACTCAGAAGAGTATTCGCGTGAAACAACGGTCTTTGGCAGATCATTGCCTGCATCATCCTTGCCAAACTCGAACCATTTATGCTCGATGATACGTGTCCAAGGTGTCTCAGCATCTGTGTAGTTCACTGCCGCATTTCCCTGGAAGTTTGGCTTGTCTAAAAGTTCTGTCTCAAACCGCACGGAACGATATTCAAGCGCGCCAAGCTTATAATCAAAATAAGCATCAATGGCACCTGTATAGACAACCTTCTCTGCCATCGCATCATACTCTGCTTTGTTTGCAAAATAATCGGTAGAAACCTTTACTTCAATACCAGCCAGAAGGCTCTCCACCATCTTCGTGTAGCCGCCCATCGGAATACCCTGATACAGCGCATTGAAATAATTGTTGTCAAATGTCAGACGGACTGGCAGACGCTTGATGATAAACGCAGGAAGCTCTGTACATGGGCGTCCCCACTGTTTTTCCGTATAGCCTTTTACCAGCTTCTCATAGATATCTGTTCCAACCAGACTGATTGCCTGCTCTTC
>CDYK01017835.1_pt1 | contig 136052 bp, 130 predicted proteins | sample 554841 | NCBI WGS metagenome assembly CDYK01 (sample SAMEA3182102, study PRJEB8094) | gut metagenome | biome: human; feature: gut; material: Stool; isolation source: human stools | place: Canada | collected 2013-02-18
CTGCTCTCCTATGTGAATGTGAAGATAGCGGAACTGGACGGGCGCAAACAGGAACTTGTGAAGCAGATAGCCGAGTTGACGGTGGAAGCCATCAGCCCGGAACAGGTCAATCAGATTTCTGGCTACCTCGACACATGGGACAATGTATCCTTTGACGACAAGCGGCGGGTGGTGGATTTGATGATTACCACCATAGCCGCCACAAGCGACAGCTTGAATATCACATGGAAAATCTGACGGGCGGACCCCCTCCCGTCAGATACCTACTCTGTGTAGTCCCTTGTAAACTGTACTTTACAGGGGTTGCTTTTTAAATCAGACTTTATTCATTTTTAACCGGAGTTTATTCGTACGAAAGTATTATGGTTGATACTTTGTCATTTTCAAAATCAAAGCCTAAATTACCGTTTTTAGTAAAATAAACATAGCGGTTTTCTTCACTATAAGGTGGGTCGTACGGCCCATAGATAGCGAGAACGTCGGCTTTAGAGGAGCCGATGCCGATTTTATCGGGAGTGCCCCATTGGCTGTTGCTGGTTACACGCAGAAATATAATACGCCCTTGTTTGCGGGAGACGCACAATTCATTTCCGGTACCATAGTATTCAAAGCGGCACTCTTCTTCTTGTTGTTCACTGTAGGACCAGGCTTCGACACGAGTTGGTCTGCCGTGCAGGTCACGCACCATTTTTACTGTATCCCATAGATGAATTCCGCCAACCGCAACACGGTCTGCCGGTATATCTTTGCCGTAGGCAAAACAGATGGAGGAAAAGAACATAAGACAGACTGTGAATAATAACAAAATCCTTTTCACAAGGTTCATCTCCTTTCGGCAACTAAATTATGTACGGTAAAATTTGAGTTATGTCAATTGGAGAAAGTTTGTTGCAGTACCAGACAGTTACAGTGAAAGCACTTCTTATTTATTTTATTATCTCATTTATTTTTTTGCATGGCAAGTATAATTACCGTCACAATAATGCAAATCATGCCTGCATAATCAAAACGTGTCAGTATCGTGTCCAGAAACACTACCGTGCAGGTGATGGAACAAAGCGGTTCAAAACAACTGAGCAGGGATGCTTTGGTAGGTCCGATGGCTTTTACACCGATGAGAAACAGTGTGAAAGGCGCCAATGTGCCTAAAAAAATAATGTAAAACATAGCTCCTGCGGAATATAGGTCCCAGTGACTTATACCGGAGGCGGTCAAGTGGCAAAAGGGCAGCAATAAAAATGCGGAAATCAGTTGTCCCCAGCCCATAATTACGGTGGTCGAAAAGCGTTTCAGTATGATTACGGGGCAGACAGTGTAAATTGCCAGCGTTAGAGCGGAAATAATGCCGGACCATAACACCATGGGAGAGATTACCAGATGTGCCGGATCACCGTGGGTGCTGATTAAAAAGACGCCGGTCATAGCTAATAGTACGCCGAATATTTCTCTCCCTTCCGGCAGGCGCCGGCGCAGAAAAGCTTCCCACAAGACGACAAAGATGGGAGCCAGATATTGGAGGACGGTTCCGGTAGGCGCGTTGGAGAGGCTGATTGTCAGGTAAAAACCATATTGTGCGCCCAACAGACCCAAAATAAACAGAATGAGTTCGTGCAGGTTTTCTCTGTTGCTGTGCCAGATTGTAAAAATCGGTTGCCGTGTCACCACCAGATAACCTAAAAATAAGATCCCTGCTACTAATTGACGCACGGCGATCAGCCAGGTTGGGTCCGGATGGTAGTTTTCAAATAAAAATTGACCGCATACGCCGCTGATGCCCCACATGGCGGCAGAGAGTAAAACAAATACGGCGCCTGATGATTTGTTCATTATCTATACACTTTCATTTAAGGCTTTAATGCTTGTAAAAAACAGAAACGGGCTGGTTACTAAAGCATATAGATTTTAGCATATTTTTGCAGTTTTGCAAGTTTGATATGGTATAATATGAGCGTAAAAAGGAATATTCTGGGATGCCGTAGTTTTATGTAATCATATTGTAATTTTAAAAAAAATTGGACAAGATAATTGGTCAATGCTTCGTTGATTGATTATAAATGATGTGGAAAGAGAAAAGTAGAAGTGAAAGGTTTTTAGCGAAAGGGTGGTGCATATGAAAAAGCTTTTTGCCATGTTCTTTTTGACGATGACCGTCTTGTTTTTGGGGATGGGCGGCTATGCCGATGCGAACGTCAGCCCGTCGGAGAGTTCCATTGCGAAATCTGTGAAAAGCAGTCCGATCATGAATTCCATGGAAACCGTGAGCGGACAGTTGGAGTATCTGAGCGGAGACTGGTATTTTATGGACGGACGTTATGCTTTTTCTGTAACGGGTGAAAAGTTTAATGGCTGCCCGGTTGTAACAGGATATAATTTTGTAGGGGGGACTTCTTTTGGCGCCGGTATTTTTCGGGTAGAAGAAGCTTCCGGTTTAAGAGACATCCCCTGGTCCACCAAAGGAGAAGATGCGCATAGCCTTTTAATCTTAAATGGCAATGAAGTGTATCGTCGCACTGCAAAACAACAATATCAGGAATCCATCGACGGCGTTTATTTAGGGATGACAGCTCAGGAAGTGTTGGCAAAATTAGGCGCTCCTCCGGTAGCAGAAAAAGAAGAAACACGATGGGTTTATCCGGAGTTGGGTCTGGCTGTTGAGTTTGAAACCGGGGTAGCGTACAGTATTTACATTATTAATGAAAACGGCCGTTTTGACGGTACCGGTCTGGGTTTGTTCAGCAGTGACAAAGCGCTGCAGGATGCTTACGGTCTGCAGGCACAGGACTTTCCCGAGGAGGCTCTCTGTACGTATCAGGGATTCATAGGCAAAGGCGAGAAAATGGTGATTCTGGATAATCCCAGATCCATCTGCCTGACAATCTATATATACTGATTTCATCGTGATTGGTGCCTGCTTCATCGTAAGCGGTGCGTGAGTTTTAAGCCAAATTGTTTCTGTTTACAAAGTTCCTTTTGTATTTGCCATGCGAAGTATGCGCTTTGGGGAAGGTATCAACTACAAACTCAGATAAACTCACAATAAAAAAACAGGTCTTTTGCGATGGAATCTCGTCGCCTGAGACCTGTTTTGTATCGTGCTTGAAGAGAGCATGGCAGGAAAGCTACGTTGCACTTCCGCGTTGTTTGTTGTAAAATATAAAGAACAAATGTTTTATTTATTTTAAATGTTTATTAGCTATCTACCTATCTATACTATCTCTCTATCTATATATGATTATCTATCATATATTATGGAATGAATGCTGAATCAGAAAGGAAACGGCTATGGTGGATCACGCATTGATGCCCGGAGCAGGAGCCTATTATCTGGATGGGAGACGGGATCATTGTGTCGTTTTGGTGCACGGTTATACGGCAACGCCCGGAGAGCTACGTCTTTTAGGCGATGAACTGCAGCAGTTGAATTTTAAAGTGATGGGTGTGCGTTTACCGGGACACGGTACTACAGTGCAGGATCTGGCAAAAACAACTTTCCGGGATTGGTGTGATGCGGTGGAAAGCGATATCCAAAGAGCCAGAGGATTGGCGGATCAGGTCACGTTAGTGGGCAGTTCTATGGGGGCGGGAGTTTGCCTCAAGGTTGCCACGGAAACGGAGCTGGATAGTCTGGTCGTTATGTCAGCGCCCATGCGTACCTTTGATGACCGGTATGAGGATGCGGATAAGTTTGTAAAACAAATGTCGTATATGGAAAAGCCGGTTCGCCACTTTGATTTACCGAACGTGTATTCGCAGGCGTATCATAGTTACCCTTTGCAGCCTTTAGTTACTGCCTTTACGGCGATCAGAGAAATGGAAGAACATGAATTAAACAGGATTTCGTGTCCTATTTTAATCATGCAGTCTAAAGTGGAAAAAACGGTATGCCCGGTAAGTGCTGAGATCATCTATGATAAAGTGTCCTCGAAAGATAAGGAACTGGTCTGGTATGAACATTCCGGCCACTTGCTGGCGTTGGGGCCGGAACGGGAAAAGGTATATCAGCGTATTGAACAGTTTTTAGTGCAGTAAATGATAGATTGGGCTCGGCTAAATTATCAATCGACTTTGCTGAATTGGCTTGCGGAAAAGTCGTGGAAGCGAGGGATTTTCCAATCATTATATAGTAATTCATTTTGCTGATTCGATTTGGCGTAGTTGCGGCAGGAAGGGGAAAGACAATGTTCCGTTGGGGAGCGCGCAGTATGAAAAAGTTAAAATGGTTTTTGTTGCGCGTCACGATCTTTTGCCTGGCAGCCACGTACGGCTTGGGGCAGTTAGGTTTGAGTCAAAGGAATATTGATGCTTTTGGTAAATTTACCTATACACTGAAAAATGGCGGTACGCTGCAGGAAGCCGCGCATATTCTGCAGGGTGAGTTCACGCTGCGATCCCGTATTCCGGAAATACAGAATACGGGGGAAAAAACACAGTCTCTGGCGCAGGGCGCGCCGTTAATTTCTCTGGACACGCTGCCGGAATATACGGGCCGCAATTTTGTGGTGCTCAATGGCAACGAGCCTAATTTTTCGTCTGAGTTAAAAGCCGGAAAAAATGTTTTTTTAACCTTTACGCCTTTAGATGCATTGGGGCGCTGCGGCACAGCGTATGGGAGACTGGGGCCGGAACTTCTGCCGGTAAAGCCGCGAGAGCCGATCGGTATGGTTAAACCTACCGGCTGGCGCTATAGTAAATATGACACAATTGATGGGAAATATCTGTATAATCGCTGTCATTTACTGGCGTTTCAATTAACCGGAGAAAATGCAAACCGTCTGAATCTGATCACAGGAACCCGGCATTTTAATGTGATTGGGATGCTGATGTTTGAAAACCGTGTAGCGGACTACATTCATCGCACCCGTAACCATGTGTTGTACCGGGTGACGCCGCTTTTTAAGGGAAACGATCTGGTGGCCCGGGGCGTGAATATGGAAGCGCTCTCTCTGGAAGACGAGGGCAGGGGTGTTCATTTTAATGTGTTTGTGTATAATGTGCAGCCCGGTATTGAGATCAACTATGCCAATGGGATGAACTGGAAAAAATAAAGGATAGAATAAAAGCAAGAACGAAAGAAGGAAAGATGGAATGAAAATAAGAACAAGAAAATCGCAGAGGAAGAATGGAAGATTATTTTATATAGGAAGCAGTATATGAAATATGTATTGGTAGCAATTAATTTGCCGGTTAAAAATTTGTTCAGACAATTTATCTATAGCCTGCCAGAAGCTTTGGATGCCGTATCCGAAGGGTGGCGGGTTATTGTTCCTTTTGGCCCGCAGCAGTTGGAAGGGTTTGTTGTACGCTGCGTGACCCGGGCGGAGGCTGTGACATTGCTGCGCCGGGAAAATCCGAAATTAACATTGGAGCAAATGAAAGAGGTAACGGCAACCTTGGATACCCGTCCCTGGTTTTCCCCGGAAATGCTGCGCACTGCCGGTTGGCTGGCGCGTTATTATATGTGCTCTATGGCGGAAGCGATGCGGCTTTTTATTCCCGGAAAAAGCAGTCTGAAACGCCGGCCGGTGTATCTGAATGGGAAGTTGACGGCTTATGAACTGGAGGCGCGGCTAAAACCGCGCACTCTGTTGGCTTATACGATCAAGGAAGAAGGACGGCTGCTGTTAGCGCAGGAAACCTTGCGGGCAAAAGCGCAGCTGGCCGCTTTGCGCTATCTTGCGGCGGCGTCGGAGGCCGTCACGGTAAAAGAGGCTGAAAGTCAGCAAATCAGTGCTGCTGCCTTGCGCACTCTGGCGGAAAAAGGCTGGGCGGAACGCAGTGAAAAAAGGATTTTGCGCAATAGTTATGATCGGGAGACGGAACAACAGGAAACGCTGCAGCTAACACCGGAACAGAAAGAAGCGGTGAAGGAACTGCAAGCGGCTATTGCTGCCTGCGCCGCAACGCAGCAGGCCGACAAAGAACAAAAAGAAAAACAAACCCGGACCGTTCGGGAACAAGGCAACTGTTCCGTCCCACAAGAGTTTTTGCTGCAGGGCATTACCGGCAGCGGCAAGACGGAAGTGTATCTGCGAGCGGCGGCTCATGCACTGCATCTGGGTAAACAGGTGTTGGTACTGGTGCCGGAGATTGCTCTTACAGCGCAGATTGTGCAGCGTTTTCAGGCCTGGTTCAAGGACGAAGTGGCGGTTGTCCACAGTAAGCTTTCGCAAAACGAGCGAGGTGATGTGTGGTATAAACTTCGGACAGGTGAAGCCAATATTTTGATCGGGGTCCGCAGCGCGGTGTTTGCGCCCTTTAAGGATTTGGGACTTGTTATTATTGATGAAGAACAGGAAAGCAGTTATAAACAGGAAGAAAGGCCCGGGTATCACGCCCGGGAGGTGGCTCGCTGCCGTTGCAAAAACACCGGCGCGGTGTTGCTTTTGGGCAGTGCGACCCCTTCCCTGGAAACCTATGCGCGGGCTCTTTCCGGCGACACGCGCCATTTGCGTTTGACAGAGCGGCCTACCGGGGCACCTTTGCCGCAGGTAGAGGTAGTTGATATGCGGGCGGAGTTGGCTCAGAAAAATTTTTCCGTAATTTCCCGCAAGCTGCGCCGGGAATTGATTGCGACAGTACACGAGGGCCAACAGGCAATCGTATTGCTGAATCGCCGCGGTTTTTCTACGTTCGTTCTGTGTCGGGATTGCGGGGAAACCTTGACCTGTCCGCATTGTGCTGTCAGTTTGGTATATCATGCGGATGAAAACCGTATGCGCTGCCATTATTGCGGCAATGTCTATCCGATACCGACTGTCTGCCCGTCCTGCGGCAGCAAACGAATCAAATTTTTTGGCAGCGGTACGCAGAAGGCCGAGGCGGAAATCAGTCAGATGCCCGGTGTGAACGTGCTGCGTATGGACCAGGACAGTACCGCCGGGAAGTTGGCCCACGAAACAATACTGCGGCGTTTTGCCGCCAAAGAAGCCAACGTGTTATTGGGTACGCAGATGGTGGCGAAAGGGCATGATATCGCCAATGTGACGCTGGTTGGCATCTTGGCGTCTGACAGTACATTAAATCTGCCTGATTTTCGTGCATCGGAGCGCGGGTTTGCTCTGCTGACGCAGGCGGCAGGCCGTGCGGGGCGAGGGGAAGAACCGGGTACGGTGGTGCTTCAGACCTACGACCCGGAAAACCCGGTGATCCGCCTGGCGGCCCGGCAGGATTATGACACCTTTGCCCAGCGGGAATTAACCTTGCGTAAGGATCTTTTCTATCCGCCGTACAGTGAGATACTGAAATTGACAGTGGTAGATAAAGAAGAGGAAAAAGCCTGGGAACTGGCTGACAGATTGGCGGATTTCCTGCGAGAGATAATACCGCAAATGCCGGAAAAGACGGAAGTGATGGGGCCGTTTCCTGCCGGTGTCGCGAAAGTGCGCGACTTGTATCGGATGAGTGTGGTGGTTAAATCCGCCGCTATGGAAAAAGTCAAGGAACAGTTGCTGCAAAGCGAATTCAAAACGATGAAAAATATCTACTTTGACGTGGACCCGGTCAATTCGATCTGACGTATGGGAACAATGTTTGCGACAGGATTGTGCAGAGTCGTTTACTTTCAACCCGGGCGTTTCCCATGAGGTATGTGTCGGCAGCAGTGAAGATGGCTATGGAGATGGAGATGGAGATGGAGATGGAGATGGAGTTGCTTCTGATTGGCTGTCTCGCCACTGTATTTAAAAAACACAACGAGTTGTGATATAATATATAATACACAAAAATGTGACTGATTATTCAGGGAGGTACTATGTCTGTTTTACGGATTCATACGGCGGGGGATCCGGTCTTAAAAGAAGTAGCAAAACCGGTGAAACGCATAGATAAAAAAATTAAACGGGCCTTAAAGGATATGGCAGATACATTGTATCGTTCTAAAAACGGGATCGGCCTGGCTGCGCCGCAGGTAGGCATTTCTCAGCGCATGGTCGTAATCGATTTACAGGACGGTCAGGGACTTTTGGAACTGATCAACCCGGTCATTACCCGTAAGGAAGGGTCGCAGATCGTAAGCGAAGGCTGCCTTTCCGTGCCTGATTTTGAAGGGGAAGTGGAGCGGGCGGAATATGTAGAATGTGAGTACACGGATCCCCAGGGTAAAAAACAATTTATTGCTGCGGACGGTCTTTTGGCTATCTGTTTGCAGCACGAAACGGATCATCTGGATGGAGTCCTTTTTATTGATAAAGCGGTTACGGTTTCGCTGAAAGCGCCGGAGGCATAAGTAATGTGGAATGTAGTTTTTATGGGTACCCCTGATTTTGCGGTGCGCTCCTTACAGGCGCTGTTGGCATCAGGTGAATATCAGGTGCAGGCGGTAGTTACACAGCCGGACCGTCCGAAAGGACGCGGCCAGAAAATGGTGGAAACGCCGGTGAAGGCTTACGCATTAAGTCAAAATCTGCCGGTATATCAACCGGAAAAAGTAAAAGATGCGGCGTTTGTCGAAAAGCTGAAAGAGTGGAAACCGGACTTTGTTGTGGTGGCGGCATTCGGCCAGTTCCTGTCTCAGGAAATTTTGGACATTCCCATTTATGGCTGTGTGAATGTCCATGCTTCTCTTTTGCCTAAGTACAGAGGGGCTGCGCCGATTCAATATGCGATTCTTAAAGGGGAAAAAGAATCCGGCGTTACGATCATGCGCATGGAAAAAGGCATGGATACCGGCGCCATGTATAATAAAGTCGTCGTTCCTATTTCGGAAGAAATGAATTTTGCCCAGTTGCATGACGTGTTGGCGGAAAAAGGCGCAAAGCTCCTGGTAGAAACGCTGCCGCAGATCGCCCACGGACTGTCCCCGGAAAAGCAGGACGAGAAGCTGGTTACGATGGCCACGCTCCTGACGAAGGAAATGGCGCGCATTGACTGGAACCGTAAGGCGCAGGAAATACACGATATGGTGCGGGGGTTCGATCCGGTACCCGGGGCGTTTACCTGTTTGCCGGACGGGAAGCTGTTAAAGGTATGGGAGACCCGTGTGACAGGGAATCCCGCCAGAGAAAAGCCGGGAACCGTGACCGCATTGGATAAGCAGGGCTTTACTGTGGCCTGCGGTGATACGGAATTACGTGTCCTGACCGTACAGCCGGAGTCGAAAAAGCGTATGGCCGCTGCTGTTTTCCTCAATGGGAGAGGCGTCGTGGCGGGGGATGTATTAGGTTAAATTAACTCACATATAGTAGCTGATTGAAGCAAGGCTGCAGGTTGAGTGATGCAGTTTGAGCAAGGAGATTTTAGTTTTATGATATCGGCAGCAGATCTGTCTATTAATCCTAAAAAGCGTATTTTTTTGGCGCTGGTCTTATTCAGCGCCATGGTTACGGCCCTGATTTTGTTTTTTACCTGGAAGGTAACGTATCTGGGCTTTGAATCTATCAGCAGGATACTGCCTGCGGCTTTTGGCGTCTTGATCAGCGGGGCGGTTTTCTTTCTGTTTGCAGGGGAATTAGCCATTGTGTTGGCGATTTTGGGAATGCCCCTGCCGAAAATTTTATACTTCTGGTCTTGGAAGGCCATTAACTTCCTCTTTCCTTTTGCGGTGGGATTAGGGCGCATTCTGAATATTCCCCGGGGCAAAGTGGAGCAAAGTTTTGTCGCTGTGAATAATGCTCTGGTAAGGCAACATCATGTGAGGGTGCCTTCTGACCGTCTGTTGATTCTGACGCCTCACTGTCTGCAATTGGATACCTGCCCCCGTAAAATTACCCGGGACATCGAAAATTGCGCCCAATGCGGCGCTTGCAGTGTGGGCGGCTTGTTGGGCTTATGTCACAAATATCATATGCATTTTGTCGTGGCTACCGGCGGCACCTTAGCCCGCCAGATGGTAGCGAAGGCGCGTCCCAAGGCAATTATTGCCGTGGCCTGCGAGCGAGACCTGACCAGCGGGATCCAGGATGTGTTTCCGATTCCCGTAATAGCCATTTTTAATGAACGGCCTTTTGGCCCTTGTTTTAATACCCGGGTGGATATAAACAGGGTGGAAGAGGCCATTAAGATGTTAAGTGAGGATTTACCTGCCGATGACGGAGAAGAAGGGAAAAACAAGTAAATTTAAAAAGCCTGCCAATGGAAGGGAGGCTGCTTTAGTAACCTTGTTCCAGGTATGGGAAGAAGGCGGGTACGCCACGCTTGTTTTGCAAAAAAATTTGCAGAATGCCGGTCTGGAAGAAATGGACCGCCGCTTTGCGACCGAACTGGTCAATGGGGCGGTGAAAGCGAAAGGCACGTTGGATTTTCTGGTGCAGCAACTGGTCAATCGCCCCTTACAGAAACTGGAACCCATCGTCCGTTACATTCTTCACTTGGGACTGTATCAGATTTTTTATCTGGAACGGATCCCCGATTCCGCTGCCTGTAATGAAAGCGTCAAACTGGCCAAAAAATACAGCCATAAAGGCTCTGATAAATTTGTCAACGGCGTACTGCGCAACAGTGTGCGTCAAAAAGAGGCCTTATGGGAAAAGGTGCAGTCGGATCCGGCGCTGAAATATTGTCATCCGCAATGGCTGATAGAGCGCTGGACAGCTTTATTAGGGAGCGAAGAAACGCTTGCGTTATGCGAATGGAATAATCATCCGGCGTACCTTTCACTGCGTCTGCAGCCAACCGCCACAACACGAGACGCGTTTTTGCAGGATCTGCGGGAAATGGGTGCAGAGGCAGAGGTTTCCGCCTGGTGTCCGGATGGTGTGATCATCATCAGATCACCGGGTGTGACAGCGTTACTGGCAAAATTCCCTCACAGTTTTTATATTCAGGATGAAAGCTCGATGCTTCCCGCGCAGGTATTACAGCCTCGACCGGGGGAGAAAGTTTTGGATATGTGTGCAGCCCCCGGCGGCAAGACGGCTCACATGACGGCGCTTATGGACGATAAGGGAGAAATAGTCGCCTGTGATATCTATCCTCATAAATTGAAATTGATTCAGGAGAATGCAGCGCGTCTGGAACTGAAAATGATTCAAACTGTATTACAGGATGGCGCTAAGTTTCGCTCTGACTGGGGAAACCGGTTTGATCGGGTTTTGGTGGACGCTCCCTGTTCCGGATTGGGGGTATTACGGCGCAGGGCGGAGGCCCGCTGGACCAAAACGCCGGAAAGCCTTGCCTCTTTTCCCGCGTTACAAAAAGCGATTTTGGATAATGGGGCCCGTTATGTAAAGCCGGGCGGATTTTTGTTGTATAGCACCTGTACCATAGAACCGGCGGAAAATCAGCTGCAGATCGCCGATTTCTTAAAACGGCATCCGGATTGGCAGCTGGCCGGTTTTCCCCACCCCCGCACGGGAGAGCGGGTGAAAGAATTGCAACTGTATCCGCAGCGGGACGGAATTGACGGATTCTATCTGGCGCTGCTGCAAAAGCCGGAAAAACACGAAGATATGAATAGGAAAGTCCCTAAAATAGACAGATGAAACAAGAAATTTTTGGCTTGTCCCTGACAGAACTGCAAATTAGACTGGCGGAAATGGGTCTGAAGCGATTCCGCGCCAAACAGATATTCAGCTGGCTTTACCGGAAATGCGTATTTGATTTTTCGGCGATGACCAATTTAAGTCTGGCGGAGCGGGACACACTGGCAGAATATTTTTCCATTCTGCCGGGCGAGATAATCTGTCTGCGGCAGTTGGATTCGGCGGATGGCCTGACACAGAAACTGCTTTTACAGCTGTTGGATGGCAATACTATAGAGACTGTGCTGATGCACCATGATTATGGTTACAGCGTTTGCGTATCCAGTCAGGTGGGTTGCGATATGCATTGTGCGTTTTGCGCCAGCGGCCTCAACGGCGCGGTGCGAAATCTGACGCAGACTGAAATTCTGGCGCAGGTCTATTTCTTTAATGCGCGGCTTGCCGCTGCAGGACAAAGAGTAAGCCGTGTCGTTGTTATGGGCAGCGGCGAACCTATGCTGAATTTTGACAATGTGTTTGGCGCATTGCAGTTTTTGCACTTGCCGGAAACCGCCAATATGAGTTATCGGAATATGACTGTTTCCACCTGTGGCATTATTCCGGGTATTGAGCGGATGCAGCAACTGGCAGCGCCGATCAACCTGGCGATTTCGCTCCATGCGGTACAGGATGAGCTCCGTACTGCTTTAATGCCGGTGAATCGGGGTTACCCGTTCCCTGCTGTGATTGCCGCGGCGGAAGATTATGCGCTGCACAGCGGACGACAGGTGACCTATGAATATATTTTGTTAGATGGAAAAAATGACAGGGAGGAGGACGCCTTGCTTTTGGCTGAATTCCTGCGTCATAAAAAAGCAAGCGTGAATGTGATCCCGGTGAATCCTATTCCGGAAAAAGGCTTCTTTCGGCCGTCGGAAAAACGTATTGCTCACTTCCTGAACGTTTTGCAACGGCAGCATATTAATGCGACTGTTCGCAAAGAAATGGGACAGGATATCAGCGCGGCCTGCGGGCAACTGCGCGCTTCATTTAATGACAAGGTAAAAAACGGGTAACGTTCATGGAACGAATGTCCGAGATATATTACAGAGCAAAGAAAGTGTGAGAGTTCGCAAAATGAAAGAAAAAATTATGGATGCAGAAATGCAGATGCCGGCAGTTACAAATGTGGCGGCAGAGACTCGTACACATGTGGGAAAAGTGAGGGAGAACAACGAAGACAGCATGCTGTTGAAAGCGCCCCGCTTATTTGCCATTGCCGACGGTATGGGCGGCTATAATGCGGGAGAAATTGCCAGCCGACTGGCGTTGGAGCAGTTGGAAAAAGCGGCAGACACCTTATACGGAACGCCTTTGTCACAACTGGAAACCGCTCTTCACAGTACCGTAGAACAAATCAACGGCACCGTTTATGAAAAAGCGCAGTCTGAAGATCAGTATGAGGGCATGGGCACTACGCTGACAGGCGTGTACTTTGCAGATGCAAACAAGGCTTATGTATTTAATATCGGGGACAGTCGCCTGTATTTGTTGCGAAACGGTGATCTAAAGCAGGTGACCCGGGATCATTCTCTGGTAGCGGAAATGGTGGAAAAGGGAGAAATTACCGCAGAAGAATCCTTTTCTCATCCTAAGAAAAACATCCTTACCCGGGGGATCGGTGTAAATGCAGAAGCAGAAGCGGATATTTTTCTGCTTGAAACAAAAATCGATGATTTATTTCTGCTTTGCAGCGATGGTTTAACGGATATGCTCCATGACAGGGAGATTGGTACGATTCTGCAACAGAATGAATTGCCCGCAGCGGCGGACAGACTCCTAAAAGAGGCGCTGGATCGGGGCGGCAAAGATAACATAACGTTTATTCTCCTGAAAATGGGGCGGAAGGAAGTGGAACATCATGGTCGGTAATATATTAAACGGACGCTATGAAATTTTAAAATCCGTGGGATTAGGCGGCATGGCGGAAGTCTATCTGGCTCAGGATGTCCGGCTGGACCGCAAAGTCGCCATTAAAATATTGCGAAAGAATTTAATGAATGATAAGCATCAGGCCGAACAGTTTCAGCGCGAGGCCCGTTCTGCTGCCCGTCTGATTCATCCTTCCATTATCAATATCTTTGATGCTTGCGTTGAGGATGATATGAGTTATATTGTGATGGAGTATGTAGAAGGGGTTACGCTGAAGGCTTTTGAGGAACAAAACGGGAAAATGGACCCGGCTTTGGCGGTAGCTTTGGCGGCGCAGCTGGCTTCCGCTCTGGAGCACGCCCATAATCACAATATTATTCATTGTGATATAAAACCACAGAACATTGTGTTGACAGAATCCATGATCCCTAAAATTGTGGATTTCGGTATTTCCCGCATTATTTCTAATGAAACTATGGCCTTCACAGCGTCTGTGGTAGGCTCCGTCCATTATTTTTCTCCGGAACAGGCGCAGGGGATTCCTGTAACCGCTCAGTCGGATATCTATTCTTTGGGAATCGTGTTTTATGAAATGCTCACGGGCCGGGTTCCCTTTGACGGAAGTAACGCAGTGGCAGTGGCCCGGATGCAGATCGAACAAACACCGCCGCCTTTGACTCAGTTCTGGCCGGAAGCGCCGGCGGAGCTGCAGCGGATTATTGATAAAGCCTTAGCCAAGCGCCTGGATGAAAGATATACTTCGGCAGGTGACTTTAAGCAGGATCTACTGGATGCGAAAAATCACCTTTATCCCAGTAAGAAAAGTCATACTTTTTTGGATGATACACAGCCTTTACAGGCAGTTGCAGGTACAGCCGGCGCTTTAGCGACAACACAGAACGTATCGACGGGCGATCCGACGTTAGAGAATGCTCCGGCAGATTCCGCTGCTACATCGGAGAATATCAGCGCGGGCCAAACGATCATTATGCATTTACCGGATTTTTTGACCAAAGAAGTAGATGATGATACGGCCAGATATCATAGAAACGAACTGAATGGTAACGGTGTCAGTGAGGACACTGACAGTCAAAGTAACCTTGCGCCGGCAGCAGCGGGGGCTGTGGCCGCAGGTATTGCTGTTGCCGCAGGCAGAAATGCCACAACGGGAATAGAAGGCAACGGGGCGGCCGAAACTTCGACTCCTGCCGCAGAGGGCGAAGCGCTTGCCGCGGCAGAGTCTGTCGCTGAAGCAACGTCCGTATCGACGGCAGAAAATACGGCGGGAGTTGCGTCACGGGATTCGATTACTGAAGCCTCTTCGGTAACTCCGCCGTTACAGACAGAAGTAAATTCTTCGGTGAAGAGGCCTGTTTCTGAGACAGCGCCTGACAGCACTGATGTTTCGGCAAAAGGAGAGGCTGCGTCCCCAAAGAAAAAACGCGGTCTTTTCTTCCGTATTGCGCTCTATGCCCTTATGGCATTTGTCCTTTTGCTGGGGGCCGGAATTTATTATTTCAGCAGTACTACGCCGGATATTATTGTTCCGGATGTAAAAGGGATGACGGTGGCCGAGGCGCAAAAAGCACTGGAGGAAAAAGGTTTTAAAGTAAAATTGGAAGAAATGACCCAGGAAGGCGCCGTGCCCGGAGACGTGATCCGCATTGACCCCGTGGCGGGCACGAAACGAAAAGAGGGCGCCAAGATCACGTTGCTGATCGCACGAGGACTGAAACTGGGAACGATTCCTAAAGTAGAAGGCTTTACGCAGGAACAGGCCGCGAAGATTCTGGAAAAATTTAAATATAAAGTGGGGAAAATCACCCATAAATGGGATTCAGGGAAGCCGGAAGGACTGGTTTTGAAACAAATCCCTGCGGCGGGTGATAAAATGGAAGAAGGGAATGGCGTAAATCTGATCATCAATCAGAAGGATGAGAAAAATGTGGCGATTCCCAGTCTGCAGGGGCTGACACTGGAAGAAGCCCGGAAAAAGATTGAGGAAGCCAAGCTTAAGGTGGGTTCTGTGAAAACGGTGGACAGTGACCTGGAAAAAGACAGCGTTGTAGCTGTTTCGCCGGAGGCGGGCATGGCTGTCGGTGAAGGTTCTGCTGTTGATCTACAGGTTTCCAACGGCAGCGGCGCATCCGGGAAAGTGGATGGAGGCGGTACAGGAGACAGCGGGTCTGTTTCTGTCAACAAATCTTCTTCCGGTACCCGGTATGTAGAATTTGTTATTCCCGGAACGGGCAATCATGAGGTTCGTATTGTTTCCAGCAACGGCTCCCGGCAGAATGTAGAAGTTGCCGGAACCTATCCCGGCGGAGCGCGGCTGCGTACAAAAGTTGACAACGGTGTAAGACGGGTAAGTTTTTATGTAGACAACCGCCTGGTTGAGGAGAAACAGTGGTAAAAGAAGGACGTGTGCTGCGCTCGTACAGCGGCTATTATTATGTGGATTGTCAGGGATCGCTTTTGACCTGCAAGGTGAAAGGTCATATGAAGCAGCAGCGTTTCTCTTTGTGTACCGGGGATCTGGTATGCGTGGAGGAAGTGCCCACTTCGGCCGGACAGGAAGGCATGATCACAGACGTGCTTCCCCGTAAAAATTATATGCTCCGTCCCACGGTAGCGAATCTGGATCTGATGGTGCTTACGCATTCTGTTGTGCAGCCGGATTTCAGCTGCTTGATTATGGATAAACTGCTGGTACTGGCAGAGAAGGCGGGTATTCCTGTGATCCTGGTTTTGACAAAGACGGACCTGGCGGAACCGCAGCAGATGAAAGAGATTCAGGCTGTTTATGCGCAGCTTGGTTATGAAGTGTTTCCCGTCTCGGCTAAGACCGGACAGGGCATTGAAGACCTCCGCCGCAGGATCGAAGGTAAAATTACGGTGTTCGGCGGTCCCAGCGGCGTAGGTAAATCGACTACGCTGAATGCGATACAGCCGGGTATTCTTCGGGTGACAGGGGAGATCAGCGAAAAGATCCGCCGTGGAAAACATACGACGCGATTTACGGAACTGGTACCTTTTAATGGCGGCTATCTGGCCGATACGCCCGGTTTCGGCAATGTTCTGCTGGAGGCGTTGCGTCCGGAAGAACTGGCAGACTGCTATCCGGAATTCAGAACTTTTGCCGCGTTTTGCCGTTTTCACCCCTGCAGTCATACCCATGAGCCGGATTGCAGTGTGAAAGAAGCGGTGGCGAAAAAGAGTATTGTGCCTTCACGGTATGAGTCATATACAGCTATTCTGCAAGAACTGAAAGAACTAAAAGTGAGGAATCGAAAATGACAATAGTAGCTCCTTCTATTTTATCGGCTGATTTTTCCTGCCTGAAAGATGAAATTTTAAAAATTGAAGAAGCAGGCGCTGACTGGGTTCATATTGATGTGATGGATGGCAATTTCGTACCCAATCTGACTTTTGGCGCGCCGGTGGTAAAACAAATCCGGAAAGTGACAAAAATGTTTTTTGACTGCCATCTGATGGTAGAACACCCGGAAACTTATATTGATGATTTTGCGGCGGCGGGAGCGGATATGGTCGTGGTACACGCCGAAGCGACCAGGCATCTGCATCGTTGCATTCAGGCGATCCATGCGAAAGGCATACGCGCAGGCGTGGCTTTGAACCCCGGCAGTCCGTTGGCATTGATCGAAGAAGTACTGTCGGATGTGGATATGGTCCTGATCATGTCGGTGAATCCCGGTTTTGGCGGTCAGAAGTTCATTCCGGAAGTCTTGCGCAAAATCAGCCGTTTGCGCCGTAAACTGGATCTGGCAGGGCTTAGAACGGACATTCAGGTGGATGGCGGAATCAATGCGGAGACCGCGGCGCAGGTTGTCGGAGCCGGGGCGACCGTACTGGTGGCGGGTTCCTACGTGTATGGTTCAAAAGACGTAAAAGCGGCCATTGCTTCACTGCGTCTTTTTAAGCAAGGGTAATAACTTTTTGTGAAGAATAAGATTTTTTGATTGACAAGAAGAACGCCTTGAAATAAACTAAATAGAGTAAATCGTCTTTGAGGCAGGGTGAAGTTGTTTTCGCATAAAATATGGAAAACGGAACATTCCCAACCGGCGGTATAGTCCGCAAGCAGAGTGCAGCTAATGCTGTGTGATGCATGATCCGGTGTGATTCCGGAACCGACAGTATAGTCTGGATGAGAAAAGACGGGTATGGTTGTTGTTGCGCCATAGGAAATGCCTCAAAGTATTTCCTGTGGCTGTTTTTATTTGGAGGCGAAAAAGTTGGAACAAGACGAGATATTTATGCGTCGGGCGCTGGAACTGGCTCGCCGGGCGGAAGGGAATACCAGCCCTAATCCCATGGTGGGCTGCGTGATTGTAGCGGAAGACGGCTCGATTGCCGGAGAAGGCTGGCACCATAAGGCCGGCGCCGCCCATGCGGAAGTGAATGCCCTGACGGCAATGCGCGAGCAGAAGACGCACGGACATACAGCTTATGTAACGCTGGAACCTTGTTCTCACTACGGGCATACCGGGCCCTGCTGTGATGCCCTGATCCGTGCCGGAATCAAACGGGTTGTAGCAGCGCTGGAAGACCCGAACCCTAAAGTGGCAGGAAGAGGCCTGAATCGTTTGCGGGAAGCCGGCGTCAAAGTGGAAGTGGGGCTTTGCGCTAAAGAAGCGGCGGCGTTGAACGAAAAGTTTTTTGTCTGGATTACACAGAAACGTCCTTTTATCAGCCTGAAATTTGCGGAAACGCTGGATGGCAAGATTGCTACGGCAGACAGGGAGTCTTTTTATGTTACCGGACAGGAAGCGCATAGATACAGTCATTATCTGCGTAAAACCCATGATGCGATTTTGGTTGGAATCGGTACGGTGTTGGAGGATGACCCGGAACTTACTACCCGTTTAGTGGAGGGGAAAAATCCCCTGCGGATCGTGCTGGACAGTAAAGCCCGTATTCCGTTTACGGCCAAGGTATTGAATGCTGCGGCAAACACATTGGTGGCAGTGGGGCCGGAAGCAGATAAGGAAAAAATAGCGAGGTTGGCAGCCATGGATGGTGTGGAAGTTGTTACCCTCTCTTGTGAAAACGGGCAGGTGTCGCTGTCGGAATTACTGGCGGCGCTGGCAAAAAGAGAAGTGACTTCTGTCTTGGTAGAAGGCGGCAGTCAGATTACCGGCGCTTTTTTCGATGCGGAATTGGTGGACAGAGTGTATGCGTTTGTGGCGCCTAAACTGTTGGGTGGGGATAAGGCTCTGCCCGCTGTCGGCGGCAAGGGTATACCGACAATGGGGCAATGCGCTTGTGTAATCGACCCGGAGTTTAAAACACTGGGGGCAGATTGGCTGATTACAGGGCGGGTACGTTTTTCTGCCCATTAAAACAAATGTCGATGCGCAAAGGCAGTAAAATTTTGTGTGGCTGAAGTTCCGTCCCGGGACAGCAGGAGAGAATGTGCCGAGAGGGCTCTGCTGCAGACCGGTGAGTGCTGAAGCATCACCGGATAGCGGATAAAGGAAGGGAAGTAGTATGTTTACAGGTTTGGCAGCCGAATTAGGCTCAGTGGAACGCCTGGTTGAAGGCGACAGTTTTTTTCGTTTGACCGTGCGGGCGCAAAAAATCTTAACGGATTTAAAGATCGGCGACAGTGTGGCGGTCAACGGCGTCTGCCTTACGGTGACTGATTTGAACAGTAATCGCGGGTTTACCGCAGATGTTATGCCGGAAACCGTGCGTAGAACCACGCTTTATCGGTTACAGTCCGGCGATCCGGTGAATTTGGAAAGATCGCTGCGGCTTATGGATGGTTTGGACGGACATATTGTCCAGGGACATGTGGAAAGTGTCGGGCAGATTTTATCTGTTACGCCGGAAGGCAATGCATTGCTCTATCAAATCGCGACGTCGCCGGATATCCTGCGTTATGTTGTCGAAAAAGGGTCTGTGGCAGTGGATGGGATCAGTCTTACGGTGACCCATGTGACTGCCGGACAATTTGGCGTATCCCTGATCCCCCACACCGCGAAAATGACGACGTTGGGCCATAAACACGCCGGCGATCCGGTGAATCTGGAAACAGATATTCTGGCTCGTTATGTGGAAAAAATGCTGGGCTTAAATTCCGGTGAAGGAGGCGGGGGAGATGCTTCTGCCGCAGGTAAAGGGGGGAGATCGGAACAGGCAGGGAATCCTGCGGTGTTGCAGGGAAGCACCGCCGAGTTAACGAGGGATTTTTTACAGAAAAACGGCTTTTGATAAGAGGTACTATCCTGTTTGTTGCTATTTGTATAAGGATAGTTGGCTAACGTAAGTGACCGTTGATTTGAACAGCCGACCTGGTCCCGGTTGTTCTTGCAGGGTAGAAAGCAAGTGCTGTGGGCAAAAGAAAATCATGTACGAAGAAGATTGCATAAAAAAGAAAGGAAGGGTGGCTAATGGAAAAGTTTAAATTTAATACAGTGGAAGAAGCCATTGCAGCAATTAAAGCAGGGAAAATGGTACTTGTCACCGATGATGAAGATCGGGAGAACGAAGGCGATCTCATCATGGCGGCAGAATTTTGTACCGGCGAGGCTATTAATTTTATGGCAAAAGAAGCCAGAGGTCTGATCTGCATGCCGGCGGATGCTGAAATTATGGATAAATTGCAGTTCGATGCTATGGTAAGTCATAATACTGATAATCATGAAACCGCGTTTTCCGTTTCTATTGACCATAAAGATACGACCACAGGCATCTCGGCTTTTGAACGGGCCTATACCATGAAAAAAGTGACAGAGCCGGGGGCGCAGAGCATGGATTTTCGGCGTCCCGGCCATGTGTTTCCGCTGCGCAGCCGTGAAGGAGGCGTATTAGTGCGGACCGGCCATACGGAAACCACTACGGATTTATGTAAGCTGGCAGGTCTGAAGCCGGTTGGCATCTGCTGTGAGATTATGAATGAAGACGGGTATATGATGCGTACACCTGAATTGATCGAGTTCGCGTTGAAACATGATTTGGTATTTATTACGGTGGCTTCTCTGGTGGCGTATCGTAAACGCCATGAAAAGATGGTACATCGCGTGGCAGAAGCTAATTTGCCATCTAAATACGGTACCTTCAAAATCATTGCTTATGAAAATGATTTGGATGATTTGTGCCATGTGGCTTTGGTCAAAGGTGAAGTAGCCGGGCAAAAAGACGTGCTGGTACGGATGCATTCGGAATGCCTGACGGGGGACGCTTTCGGCAGTCTGCGCTGCGATTGCGGCGATCAGTTGGCTACGGCGCTGCGCATGATTGAAAAAGAAGGCTGCGGCGTGGTAGTATATATGAGACAGGAAGGACGGGGTATCGGCCTGGCCAATAAAATCCGCGCGTATGCGCTGCAGGATCAGGGCCTGGACACGGTGGAAGCCAATGTTCGGTTGGGGTTTGCCCCCGATTTGCGTGATTATGGGATGGGGGCGCAGATCATGGCAGATCTGGGTCTGAGCAGTATCCGGCTGATTACGAATAATCCGGCCAAGCGAGCGGGTCTCTCCGGCTATGGCATCACGATCACCGACCGTGTTCCGATTGAGATCAAGCCCAATCAATATAACGAATTTTATCTGGAAACCAAGGAAAATAAAATGGGGCATGAGCTGTCTGATCTGCATCTGGGCTGCAGTTGCCATGGCGGTCAGAAATAACGGGCAGAGCAATAGTCAGATCCTGTTATGCAACATGTTATTAATTTTGTCAGCATCTTAAATTTATGATCAGCATTAATGAGTGGGAGGAAAAATCATGAAAGTAATAGAAGGAATGTTATCGTCAAAAGGTTTAAAGATGGCTATTGTAGCCGCCCGTTTTAATGAATTTATTACGGCGAAACTGCTGGACGGGGCGGAAGATGCCATCCGTCGTACAGAAGGCGATTTGGACGATGTGACCTTAGTTTGGGTACCCGGTGCGTTTGAGATCCCGCTGACAGCACAAAAGCTGGCGGACAGCGGTAAATACGATGCGGTGATTGCTTTGGGAGCTGTGATTCGCGGTGCTACGCCACATTTCGATTATGTCTGCGCAGAGGCGGCCAAGGGGATTGCGCAGGCTTCGCTGAAGTCCGGTGTTCCCATTGCGTTTGGCGTGCTGACTACGGAAAATATTCAACAGGCCGTGGAACGGGCCGGTACCAAAGCCGGTAATAAGGGATATGATGCGGCTATGAGCGCGATTGAAATGGCAAACTTATTCCGCAATTTGTGATGCCCGGTTAAGAAGAGGATACCATGACAGAAATTAAAGAAACTTTAAAGGATGAATCTATCCATAACGATACAGAGAATCAAAGTAACAACGCAGAAAATAAAATCACAAAAGAAAATTTTCAAAGCGGTCAGGATATCCTGACCCGGGCTACCATTGGGGATGCGCGGATCTATGTAGCGCGTACGACCCGCTTAGTACGAAAGATGGCGTTGCGTCATCGAACCTCCCATGTGGCGACGGCGGCTTTGGGACGTACGGTAACCGGGGCCCTTTTATTGGCGGCGACCATGAAAAATAATGAAGGTGTCGGCATTAAAATCAAAGGCGACGGCCCGCTTGGCGGGATAACCGGGGAGGCGCAGGGAGGCATTGCCAGAGGGTTTGTTGGTGAACCTGATGTGTTCCTGCCGGTAAAAAACGGACATTTGGACGTAGGCGGTGCTGTGGGGACCGGTACATTATCTGTGACCCGTTACGGGGAAAACGGTAAACCCTTTACCGGTACCTGTGAGTTGGTAGACGGGGAGATTGCCGATGATCTGACGCAGTATCTTTTTACCTCGGAACAAACGCCTTCATCTGTGGCTCTGGGCGTATTAGTGGATGCGAAAGGGGATGTGCAGGCCGCAGGAGGCTGGTTTATTCAGGCGTTGCCGGGCTGCAGTGACGAAGTGCTGGAGCAGTTGGATAAGAATGTGCGGAACACTCCCTATATTTCCAGTCTTTTGGATATGGGTTTTACACCCGAGCGCATTATAGGTATTCTGGGTAAAGGGATGAATGTAGAGATTCTGGACAGCTATCCCCTGCAATTCGGCTGTCGCTGCAGCAGAGAAAGAGTGGAGGCTGTGCTGCATACGCTGCCTGCCAAAGAGCTGATGCAGCTGGCAAAAGATCCGCATACAGAAATTACCTGTCCGTACTGCAATGCAAAATATGAATTTTCCCAACAGGAAATAAAGACTCTGGCAGGGCAGGGGAAATAAGACACAACATTGCCAATGGGAGTCAGGCTTGAAAGTACTCTGAATTGCAACTTCGTTTTCGCTATAGTTAGCTGTTATCTGAAAAGAAAGAAGGATTCGTATGCTGATACAACTTTCATTATTTGCCGCCAATACGAAAGGGGCGCTGAGTAAAATTACCTCCGTGTTGGCTGCCTCTGAAATAAACATTTACACTATGCTGGCTACCGACAGCGCGGAATTTGGTATTGTCCGGTTAATCACGGATAAACCGGAGTTGACCAGGGACGCTTTGGCAAAGGCCGGCTACCAATGCCGCCTGGATAAGGTCATCGCTATCGATATGGCATCGGATAAGCCCGGTACCTTAAATCGAATCCTGTCCGATCTGCAAAATGCCAATGTGATGATTCGTTATCTGTATATTTCTTTCGACCGCAAAGACGGCACGCCAATCGCGGTGTTCTGCACCAACGAGCCGGAAACGGAAACCTTCCTGAAGGGGAAGGGATATCGGTTACTGGACCGGTTTTAATCAAACACAGTGTGCGTGACAGACAGGGAGCCTCTATCTTTGAAAAGTATGAGCAATATGGGAAACAGGCATATACGAACCGGTCATAGCAGAGGCATCTGACAATAAGGTTGTTACACCAGTTCCGCCAGATCCATTATCAGGCGTTCGCTTTTGGCCCAACCTAAACAGGGGTCTGTGATAGAACGGCCGTAAACGCCGCCGCCGACCTTTTGACTGCCATCCTCAAGATAACTCTCGATCATGAGTCCTTTTACCAGGCAGCGGATCTCGTTTGAAACTAGGCAGCTGTGCATTACATCTTTGGCGATGCGAATCTGCTCCATAAATTTTTTCCCGGAATTTGAATGGTTGGCATCCACGATTACAGCGGGATTCTTAACTTCCCGCTCGTGGTAAGCGTCCAAGAGCCCCTGAAGATCTTCGTAATGATAGTTCGGCATATTGTTGCCGAATTTGTCCACATAGCCCCGTAGGATGGCATGAGCCAGCGGATTGCCCCTGGAACGGACTTCCCAGCCGTGAAATAAAAAGCTTTGTTCGTGCTGAGCCGCTTCAATAGAGTTCATCATTACGCCGATGTCTCCCGCAGTAGGGTTCTTCATGCCCACGGGAATGCCCGCCCCGCTGGCGATCATACGATGCAGCTGGTCTTCTACTGAACGGGCGCCAATCGCCGCATAGGAAAGAAGGTCGGAAAGATAACGATGATTTTCCGGGTATAATATTTCTTCGGCGCCGGTAAGACCGGTTTCCCGGACGACACGCACGTGCATTTTGCGGATTGCGGTGATTCCCGCCAGCATATCCTCTTTTCCTTCGGGGTCCGCCTGGTGAAGCATCCCCTTGTAGCCGATCCCGATGGTACGGGGTTTATTTGTATAAATCCGCGGGATGAGAAAAAGTTTATCCTGTACTTTTTCCTGCACAGCAGCCAGACGCTGAACATAGTCTAAGACAGCTTCTTCGTTGTCAGCGGAACAGGGGCCGATGACCAAAATAAAACGGCTGTCTTTGCCGGTGAAAATCGCTTCAATTTCTTCGTCCCGTTGATTTTTTCTTTGTGTCGCCGCTTCCCCTAACGGAAATTCTTCCATCAGTTCCTGGGGAGAGGGCAGTCTGCGAATAAATTCCATCTGCATTTCCATAATGCGTCCTCGTTTCCTGACCCGTGTCATAATAATGCCATGTGTTATCCAATGTCTCTCTTTAAGCAATACCTGTTTTGTAATGTTCTTGTGGGAGTTCGGCTTTTTATCCGCATCCCCCGTCGGGCATAGTAGGAGATAAAAGTAATTGTCTATATAATAGCATAAAATCAAGTGATTCGGTGAAGATAATGTGCTAAAAAAGTTACAGGAATCAATATTTGACAAAACGAACGGTTGTTTGTATAATAAATGCAAGACAGTTCTCGACTTTACAGGAGGTTTTCAAATGGCAAACGGTTCGAATGATAAATTACGTGCGTTGGACAGTGCGATGCATCAGATTGAAAAAGATTTTGGCAAAGGCTCGATTATGAAATTAGGCGAAATAAGCGCCAAAATGAATGTGGAGACGATCCCTACCGGGGCGCTGTCGTTGGACGTGGCTCTGGGGGTGGGCGGTATTCCCAGAGGCAGAGTGATAGAGATTTACGGACCGGAATCTTCCGGCAAAACTACCGTGGCCCTGCATATGATTGCAGAAGCCCAGAAAATGGGCGGCTATGCAGCTTTTATTGATGCGGAACATGCACTGGATCCGGAATATGCCCGCCGTTTAGGCGTCGATGTGGACAATCTTCTGATCTCTCAGCCGGATAATGGCGAACAGGCTTTGGAAATCTGTGATGCCCTGGTACGCAGCGGCGCCATTGATATTATTGTCATTGACTCTGTGGCAGCGTTGGTGCCCCGGGCGGAAATAGAAGGGGAAATGGGCGACAGCCATGTGGGTTTGCAGGCTCGTTTGATGAGTCAGGCGCTGCGTAAGTTGACCGGTATTATTGCCAAGTCCAAGTGCGCTACGATCTTTATCAACCAGATCCGGGAAAAGGTCGGCGTCATGTTTGGCAATCCGGAAACAACAACCGGCGGGCGTGCTCTGAAATTCTATTCTACGATTCGTTTGGAAGTAAGACGGGCCGATACGATTAAAAACGGCAATGAGATGATCGGTTCCCGCACTCGTGTGAAAGTAGTTAAAAACAAAGTAGCGCCGCCTTTTAAACAGGCGGAGTTTGACATTATGTATGGGGAAGGGATATCCAAAGAAGGATGCCTGGTGGATCTGGGTGTAGACCTGGAAGTTATCCAGAAAAGCGGAGCCTGGTTTTCTTACGGAGAAACCCGGATCGGGCAGGGACGTGAAAAAGCCAAGGAGTTTTTGCGTGATAACCCGGAAATTGCCGCAGAAGTGGAGAAAAAAATCCGTGATCTGACTGTGAATAAAATGGCGAAACAGGAAAATCCCGAAGGAGTGAAAGCGGATGTTCCGGAAGTCCAGTAAAACGCTGACAACGGCCGACGAAGCGTATGAGTACGCGCTAAGCCTGTTGGACCGCAGGGAACATGGTGAAAAAGAGTTAAGCCAAAAACTGAAACGCAAAGGTTGTACTGTTCCTCTGATCTCGGAAACTTTGGCTAAACTGAAGCGTTTTAACCTGCTTAATGAAGAACGCTATGCCAGACGTGTCTTTGAACTCTGGCGCAATAAAAGGATTTATGGCCGCTTGCATCTGCAGGCGGAACTGGCAAAAAAACAGGTGGCGGATACCTATATCAGTTTGTTTCTGCAGGAGTTTACGGATACGGAGGAAGAAGAACATGTGTTGGCAGCCTGTGATATGCTATGTAAAAGACATGATGCCAAGTATGATGTAACAACCGAAAAAGGGGTGGCAGCCTTTGTCCGTTATCTGACGGCCCGAGGTTTTGGCACATGTATGATTCGTATCGCTTTAGAAAAAGCTAAAGCGACGTTAATGGAGTAAAATTTTCCGGTATGTTATACGCCACACTCAATAAGTCTGTTTAATGAGTAAATTTGCTAAGCGCTTATAATCAGTGCCTTTTGGTTAGTATATTTGGTTAATGTATTGCAATAAGCATCTTTCAATCAGTAAAACCTGGCGGATACATTCATAAGTGCTTTAAACATGGCATTCCTACTGTTTTTTTGATTCTTATATCCCCGAAAAGCAGGGCTTCTTCCTTGACTTTTTGGGGATTTTTCATTACAATTAAAGTGTCCAATCGTGTATAAAAAATTGAAAATGAAAATGTTTTATCACGAGGCGAACCTTTGTATTGTTTGCCTCATTTTTATGTCATAGAGGACGGGAGGTGAAAGAAAATTATAGAGATAGTGCTTGCTGCGATTGTAGCTTTAGCAGTTGGCGGCGGCGCCGGGTATGTTCTGCGTAAAAACGTGGCGGAAGGAAAATTAGCTACGGCAGAGGAAAAGGCTGACCGCATGATCAAAGAAGCTGAAGAATCGATCGAAGCGAAAAAGAAAGAATCCTTGTTGGAAGCAAAGGAAGAAATTCATCGTCTGCGCTCTGATATGGAGCGTGAAAATAAAGAGCGGCGCAATGACTTGCAGCGGCAGGAACGCCGTCTGGTGCAGAAAGAGGAGAATCTGGACCGCAAAATAGATGCCTTTGAAAAAAAGGAAGAAAATTTAACGGTAAAAGAATCGAAACTGAACGCAACACAGGAAAAAGTGGATGCTCTCTATCAAAGACAGCTGCAGGAGTTAGAACGTTTGTCCGGCTTGAGCAGCGAAGATGCGAAACAGGAACTGTTGGCCGCAGTTCGTGATGATGTGCAGCATGATACTGCCGTCATGATCAAGGAAATGGAACAACAGGCCAAAGACGAAGCGGATAAAAAAGCGCGGGAGATCATTTCTCTGGCGATTCAGCGTTGTGCTGCCGATCAGGTGGCAGAGACTACGGTTTCCGTGGTCAATTTGCCGAATGATGAGATGAAGGGTCGTATTATCGGCCGCGAAGGCAGAAACATTCGTACTCTGGAAACCCTGACCGGTATAGATCTGATTATTGATGATACGCCGGAAGCGGTTATTATTTCCGGTTTTGATCCCGTACGCCGTGAAGTAGCGCGTATTGCTCTGGAAAAACTTATCAACGACGGTCGGATCCATCCGGCTCGTATTGAAGAGATGGTTGAAAAAGCACAAAAAGAAGTGGAGCAAAACATTAAGGAAGCCGGTGAACAGGCGACCTTTACTGTGGGTGTCAACGGGCTTCGTCCTGAGCTTGTAAAATTATTGGGACGGTTAAAATATCGTACCAGCTACGGGCAGAATGTATTGAATCATTCTGTGGAAGTAGCGCAGCTAGCCGGTATTATGGCTGCGGAACTGGGTGTGGACATAACGTTAGCAAAACGTGCCGGTCTGCTGCATGATATTGGCAAAGCAATTGACCATGAAATGGAAGGTTCCCATGTGGAACTGGGTGTAGAAGTCGCTAAAAAGTTCCGTGAATCCGCGCATGTCATTAATGCGATCGGAGCCCATCACGGGGATGTAGAGCCGACGTGTGTGGAATCCGTTTTGGTTTCTGCGGCGGATGCGGTTTCGGCCGCTCGTCCCGGCGCGCGTCGTGAAACGCTGGAAAGTTATCTGAAACGTTTGACACGATTGGAAGAAATTTCCGAGTCCTTTGAGGGTGTGGAGAAGTGTTACGCCGTCCAGGCAGGACGCGAGATCCGCATTATGGTAAAACCTGATATCATTGATGATACGAAAGCCGTTTTATTGGCGCGTGATATTTCCAAAAAGATTGAGGAAGAAATGGAATATCCGGGCCAGATCAAGGTAGTTATTATCCGTGAAACGCGGGCGGTGGATTACGCAAAATAAAGGATAGCCGCAGACCGAAAGGCCTGCGGCTATTTTTAAAAATCGAAAAAATTGCGAAATCAGTTAGAAAATTTTGGTAAAATCCGTTACAATAAAGGTAGATGAGGCGAGGGAAATCTCCCCAAAAGATGGAAAGGCAGGGAACCAGTTATGCGTATTCAGGGCGCTGGCGGTGTACAGGATAACCGGATTTATGAAGTGGAATTTAAGGATGCCTGGCAATTGATTTTTGATTGCCTGAATGATATCGGCATTGATATAGACGAGCGGGATGAAACCAATTTTGTCATTCACGCCCATAAGGGGAAAAAGTTTTTTGATATTACCCTGGAAGATTTAGGAGATGGCGGCGTACAGCTGTATTTTGACCAGCATAAAAAGTATCTTGAAGTCTATACCTGGCGTCCGGACTACAGTGATGTGGATGCGTTTTACAAGTTGTATGAACAACGTCTGATAGAAATGCGCGCTTTTGTCCGCTGCACAACCTGTGGCTTCAAAGTTCGGGCGAATACAAAGTTTTGTCCGGAGTGCGGAACGCGTCTTACATTTAACGAAGATGCCACGGACAATTCAAGTGAGAAAAAGGGCCTGTTCGATTCCATTTTTCGTCGCAAGGGCGATTGAACATCCGTAAGGGCGATTGAATGCAGCATCAGGGAAAAGGGCAACAAAAAAGCCGTTCTCCTATAGAGAACAGCTCATTGTATCATTTCTGATTATGCGCGGGTAATTTTGCCGGAACGCAGGCAGCGGGTGCAAACATTTACACGTTTCACTTCACCGTCTACCACAGCGCGTACGGACTGCACATTGGGCTTCCACGCAGCTTTGGTGTGGCGGTTGGAGTGGCTGACATTGTTGCCGGACATTACACCTTTACCGCATACTTCGCAATATTGTGCCATTGAGTTCTACCTCCTTCACAGAATCAGCATATCGCTACTTGTTACAAATTTAACATGAGTATATTACCATATACAGGCTTGAAAAGCAAGTGCTTTTCTAAATGTAGCGTTAATTTGTCACAGGTTTCCGATACATAGCGGACAATGGGTGCGGATAAGAAGTGGTCTGCTAAAATTTATGCAAAGAAGTCGGTTATCCTTGGAATTTGAAATAAAGAAGATAAAGTAAGAGAAGGTAAAGCAGAAGAAGCTAAGGAAGGAAAGATATAATATCCTAAAAGCTTAGCAGAGGAGGCGTATAGTATGCAAAAAAATAAGCACAAGAAATGGCTGGGCAAAGGAATTCTGTTAGGGATCGGTCTTTTGGTCGGCGGAATGACTTTTGGAACCGGTCTTATGGGCTCGGCGCAAGCGGCTTCGGACAGTTCGTCAGTGACCATCGAAGCTTTTCCCGCCACGCTGGCGGAATTTTCCGCCATGCCTCAGGCAACGAATCTGAGTAAGCCGGAAAATACCTGTACCCTGCTTCTTTGCGCTCTTGATCTTTTTACTAAAGACCGGGCCAGCGGTGTAGAGGCTCTTAACAAGCTGCGGGGTCCCAGACCTATGTCGCCTATGGATGTGCAGTTTGTAAGGGACCGTCTCATGGATAAGGCGTATTTACCCAAAGCGTATTTTGACGGCGCTACGCCGCAGAATAATTACACACCGTCTCTGCCGTATACGGTACATTTTTATCCGGATCCCCGCCCCCAGGATATGGGAGAAGGCTATATGCGCTTATTCCTGCGCACGCCCGGGGCGGATTCGCCACGACCGATCCGTCTGCGCCGTAAAGGAGATCAATGGTTTATTTGGGATTATCCGGGCATTTTATCAGGTATCCGAATTCCTGCCAAAGAGGATCCTTGGCAGTAAGTGTGTTTGTAAAATAACAAGGCGCTTCTTCTCCTCTTGACTGAGCAAGAAACAAAGGATAGAGGGGCAGAAGCGTTCTTTTCCTCTTAGTTTGCAAAAATGTCAAGGGAATTTAAGACGAGAATGCTATAATCTAAGTATAGTTGAGAAAGGGGGAGCCGGCATGGAAAAATGGTGGGAGCAGCCGGTGTCTGCGTTAAAAGGCGTAGGACCGAAGCGGGCGGAAGCTTTTGCCCGTTTAGAAATTACCACGATTGGTGACTTGCTGAATTTTTATCCCCGTCCTGACAGCTATATTGATTATTCCCATTTGTCTTCTATCCGGGAATTAAAAATAGATGGCTCCCGTCAAATTTTTGCCGGTGAAGCGCTGCGGGCTACGGAACGGTTTTCCGGAGGCGGAAAGCGCTATGGGGTACTTACTGTAAGAGATGAGACCGGTTATGCCGAGGTTTATTTATTTGGCGCTCAGCGTTATCAGCTGCGTCGGTTTAAACCCGGCAGCAGGTTGTTGATCACGGGGAGAGTAAAGCCGGGGCGCAGCGCTGCCAAAATGGTAAGCGAGGCGTTTGTTCAGCCATTTAGTGAAGACAACATCGAAAACGCCACCGGCATCGTACCCGTTTATAATCTGACAGAATCTCTGACCCAACAGAATGTCCGCGCTGCGGTTCGTCAGTCGTTAGCACTGGCGGAAGAAAAAGGCGTGGCGGAAACGATTCCGGCCGCGATACGCAAGCGGTATGGTTTCATTTCCCGCCTGGCTGCCGTACGCAATATTCATTTCCCCGAGAGCCTTGACCACTTTCAAAGCGCCCGGCGGCGTTTGATTTATGAGGAACTGTTTTTATTGCAATGCGGTCTTTTGTTAAATCGGGAACAGAATCATGATGGGCGTCCGGGCGTGAAGCATGCCCGGGACGGTGAATTAGTTCAGGCTGTGCTGCGGAATCTGCCGTTCACGCTGACACAGGCACAGCAAAAGGCCTGGCAGGATATTTCTTCCGATATGGAAGATGCCCGCCCCATGCATCGTCTGCTGCAGGGGGATGTGGGCAGCGGTAAAACGATATTAGCCGCACTTTCTCTGGTCAAGACGGCGGAGAATGGGTTTCAGGGCTGCATTATGGCGCCTACGGGAATCCTGGCGCAGCAGCATATGGAGACGCTCAGTAAATTTTTTGCGGGTACCGGCGTCACGATCGGCCTGTTGACCAGCAATACGAAGACAGCGCAGCGAAAGCAGCTCCTGGAGGAACTGAGCGAAGGGAAATTGCAAATTCTGGTAGGTACCCATGCTTTGTTACAGGAAGATGTGGTATTTGCCCATCTGGCAATGGTAGTAACCGATGAACAGCATCGCTTTGGTGTGGATCAGCGGGCGAAATTGGTGAATAAGTCCGAGTATGCGCCGGACGTGCTGATCATGACTGCGACGCCGATCCCCCGCACGCTGGCACTGACCGTTTACGGCGATGTGGAGACATCTGTGATGCGCGGCCTGCCGCCCGGGCGTAAGGCTATTGATACGCTGTGCTATACAGGCGATATGCGACAGAAGGTATATGCGGGGATGCTACGCCAGATTCAGAGCGGACGCCAGGTGTATGTGGTCTGTGCTTCCATTGAAGAATCGCGGGCGATGGAAGGGATCCGCAGCGTTACCGATGTGTATGCGGAATTAAAACGTACCTGGCTGAAGGATGTTCCTTGCGCTTTGCTGCACGGGCGTTTAAAACCGGCGGAAAAAGATAAAATTATGGAAGCGTTTGCGGCAGGAGAAATCAAATGCCTGGTCACCACTACGGTGATCGAAGTAGGGGTCAATGTGCCCAACGCTACGCTGATGATTGTAGAAAATGCGGATCGCTTCGGTCTGGCCCAACTGCATCAGTTACGAGGGCGTGTCGGCAGAGGCGATAAACAGTCTTATTGCGTACTGTTGACGGACAATCAGGAAACCGATAATCTGGCTCGTCTGACGGTTCTGCATAATTCTAATGACGGGTTCGCGCTGGCGCAGAAGGATCTGGAGCTGCGCGGGGCCGGGCAGTTGTTTGGCCTGCGGCAGCATGGGTTACCGGATCTGCGTCTGGCTGATATACTGAAAGACACCGATATATTGCTGACGGCCCGCAAAGATGCGCAGGAAGTCTTAGCGCAGCCCGCTTTGCGAAAGCAGATGCTGGAGGGCGCGTCCCATTTATTTGATCAGCGTTTTGCCGGAATTTTTAATTTCTGAACAGGTGCGGAAGAAGGCCTGCCGAGAGGCGTATAAGGCAAGAGACGCCGTTTGGTATAGTGGAAAGATCCGTTTCTGTTTACACCTGCGGGGAAAAGCGTATTTGCCGAATCACAGCTACAATACGAAAGAGGTACAAATCTTTTATGACAGAGGAAAAAGAACAACTGAGGGGAAAAGAGAGGGAACGCTGGTACCAGGATCCGGATGGGATCACCAAGGCGGTAGCGTTAGCTGTCCTGGTCTTATTGTTTGCCGGTCTGTATTTTTTTGCGGGAGATTTTGTTCGCAAAACTTTTGTTCTGGCGGTCAGCGGTAATGTAACGGAACTGGCGGAATATTTTCGTTCATTTGGCCCTTGGGCGATTCTGATCAGTTTTTTAATTGATATACTGATCAATGCAGGCAGCGTGTTTCCTTCCATTTTTGTCTCTACCGCCAATGGGCTGATTTTTGGCCTGCCGGTGGGGATTGCCGTTTCCTGGCTGGCAGAGACTACCGGCGTAGTAATCAGTTTTTTACTGATGCGTTTCTTTTTCCGCAACAGTGCGCAGAAATTGATCCATAAAGCCAATCGTTTACAGGATATTGACCGGGCCAGCGAAAAAAATGGGATATTTTGGATGACATTTGCCAGGATGCTGCCCTACTTTCCCTCCGGCATTTTAACGGCGATCGGGGCTCTGAGCCGTATGAGTGTGAGAGACTACGTGATTGCCAATCTGATCGGAAAATTCCCGTCCACGGCCTTGGAAGTAGTGATTGGGCATGATGTGGTAAATTATCAGGATTCTACCATGCGTCTGACCTGTTTAGTGATTGTAGCCGCTGTAGCCGTCTATTGCGGCAGAAAACATATTTTTGGGAATAAGACGGATTCGGCGTCAGCGGACACGGACCCAACGGAAGAAAAAAGCGAAAAACCGGGAGAGTGAAATTCACTTCTGCCCGGTTCTTTCTCTTATCTCAGCCTGGTGTTTACTCTTATCATGAGCTTGCATCAGCTAATACATTTGTTTTCACCTCAATCAATGAGTTTGTTCCACTCAAGTTGCCTGACTCGGTCAATACTTTTGTCTCTGGCAATATTTCAATACAATGTTGCCTTACTTTAGCTTTCAGAGTTTTTCCGCTAATTCAGGGAACACACCCAGCGCTCGTTTTAAGATACCTTGTGTATAGGCGATACAAAGACCGTAGTTTGTCATAGGTATCTGCTGTTCTTCGGCACAGCGATAGCGGTACTGCATTTCCCGTTCGTTCAGCATACAGCCTCCGCAATGGACGATTAATTGATAGGGGGTAAGATCCAAAGGGAATTCCGTGCCGCTGGTCCAGGTAAACTGTAATGTTTTACCGGTTTTTTCCTGCAGCCAGGCAGGCAGTTTTACTGTACCGATATCACCGCACTGGCGATGATGTGTACAACCTTCGGAAATAAGCACAAGGTCGTTATCCTGCAAGTGTTTTAAAGCGACGATCCCGTTGACAGCGGCTGACAGATTCCCTTTATGGCGGGCCATCAGAATGGAAAAAGAGGTAAGCGGTATTTCGGCCGGTGTGTCTTTCGCCACTTGTTTGAAAACCTGACTGTCTGTAATGACAAGAGCCGGGGGCGTTTTCAAATTATCCAGCGTACGCTGTAAGCCGTCTTCCCGGGTAACCAGTGCGCAGGCCCCGGCGTCGATAATTTCGCGTATCGTCTGTTGCTGGGGCAGGATCAGCCGTCCTTTGGGCGCCGCGCTGTCGATGGGTGTGACCAGGATGACCGTCCGGCCCGGCTGCAATAAATCGGCGCAAAGGGGAAATCGTAATTCCTGTTGGGGCAGTTGCTGTGCCAGCAGATTTTTTAACTTTTCTATGTTTTGACCGGTTACTGCGCTGACTGCGATATGAGGGAAAGGCAGGGAGGCCGGGGGCGTTTTTGCTTCTGCCAGTTCGGATTTTGTAAAAACAATAAGGCAGGATACCCCTTTTTCCCTGATGCGCAGCAAAAGTTCTTCATCCTCCGCGCGAATACCCTGTGTACTGTCGATGACCACCAGCGCCACATCGGTTTTGTTTAATATTTGCCGGGCCTTTTGGACCCGCATCTCTCCTAAGGCGCCGCTGTCGTCCAGGCCGCCGGTGTCGATGAAAAGGACGGGACCTAAAGGAAACAGCTCCATGGCCTTGGCCACCGGATCCGTGGTGGTGCCAGGGACGTCTGAAACAACTGCCAGTGATTGCCCTGTCAGGGCATTGATCAGACTGGATTTACCTGCGTTGCGGCAGCCGAATAAACCGATATGAACCCGTTCGCCGGCGGGAGTGGCGTTTAAATTACTCATCAAGGGACCTCCTTGCAAATTTTCTTCAGGTATTATATAGTGAACCGTGACTTGCCATTTTGTACGGGCTGTTATGACACTGCAAACGATTATGACATTGCAAACTGTTACAAGATTCCAGGCAACTATAACGTTATAAACCATTATAACATGTTGGGAGTAAACGGGAAATGAAAGCTGTTGAAAAAAAGATAACGCGCATCCTGATTCTTTCAGCCCCTGTGGGCAGTGGGCACAAAATGGCTTCCCAGGCTTTGGCGGAGGCTTTTTCCGCCATGCCTGATACACTGGTCACACAAGGGGACGTGTTTACTTTTTTCCCTGCGTTCCTGGGCAAAAGTTTCCTGACCTGTTATAAAGCGATCCTGCGGTTTTGTCCCGGCCTGTATGCACTTTCCTACCGCTGGGGCAATGCCGGTTCCGGTTCGCTTTTTCTGCGTAATCTTATCAACCGGGTGTTCCTCCGGTGCGGGAAAAACTACCTGGCTGATGTAGCTCCGGACGTGGTCCTCAGCACCCATGGCACGCCGACAGGCATTTTGTCACTATATAAGAAAAAATATGCGCCGCAGCTGCGTATTGGCGTAGTCGTGACAGATTATACGGTACATCGGTGGCTGGTCTATCCGGAGGTGGATGTTTATTTCATCGCGGAACAGGCCCTGGAGGAGCAGGTGGCGAAAGCGTTGTCGACACAGGAAACGGGGCCGTCTGTAAGCCGGGCCTTTGGTATCCCGGTACGGGAGATGCTCCTGCCTTTTTGTGTTGCAGTCGGCCGACAGGAGGCGCGGCGGGAGATATGCCGGGGCTTTGGCTGGCCGGAAGATGTGTTTATCGTTCTGATTTCCGGCGGAGGAGAAGGGCTTCTCCCTATGGAGGAAATCATCTCCTTGCTGGCTGCGGAATCCCACACAAAGCTGCGCCTGATTGCAATAACAGGGCATAACACCCTTCTGCGGGAACAATTGCAGGAAGGGCGTTATGGTACGAATTCCCGATTGGAAATTTTAGGTTTTACGGAAGAGTTGCCTAAATTGATAGGGGCAGCGGACTTAATGATCGGCAAGGGAGGCGGTATTTCAATTGCCGAATGCCTGGCGCTGGGAACACCCCTGCTTATCTATTCTCCTTTGCCGGGACAGGAACAGAAGAACACAGAATTTTTAGTGCAGAATCAGGGGGCCGGGGTTGCTTCTACAGTCGAAGAAATTGCCGCAGCGGTCCGGAAAGAAATGGCTAAAACTCCGGCTGAACGTGAAAGGGAGCGGGAAAGTCTGCGACGCCGTCTGGGGCATCCTGAGGCGGCGAAAAAAATTGCCGGGTTCACAAAAAGTTTAACAATATAATAGTAGAAACTAAGAAAAACCGATTGACTTTTTTTCTGCCCTTGTGCTATGAATATTAGTAATGCGTGTAGTTTTTCGCGCAAAAATCAAAAACAAAACAGTCAGACGCCGCAAAATGCATCAAATCTGAGAAAAAGAGGTGTATTTATGGAACAATTTTATTGGGCGGCGTTGGGTGTTGCCAAAGGAATCGAAACAGCGCAGCTTGTCGGTTTAGTCGATTTCTTTGGCAGTGCCCGCGCTGTCTGGGAAGCAACGAAAGAAGAACTTATGACAACGGGTTTGTTGTCGCAAGACCAAAGCAGGAAGTTTTGGGAAAGCTGTCGCCAAAATACTGCTTTACCGGAACGATTGGCGGAATGCTGCTACAAGCAGGATATTCAGGTTTATCCGATCCGGAAAAAGGAATATCCGGAACGTTTACGGCAGATCCTGCATCCGCCGGCTGTGTTATATGTGCGGGGGCAGATGCCGGATTGTCAATACAGCGTGGCAGTAGTAGGTTCCCGACAACCGGAAGCCTATGGCCGTAAGGCCGCCTGTTGGTTTGCGGAAGAACTGGCCCGGGCCGGTGTGGTGATTGTAAGCGGCGGTGCACGTGGTATCGACACGGCAGCCCATGAAGGGGCGTTGCACGGTGGGGGTAAAACCGTAGCAGTGCTGGGCTGTGGTGTGGATATCGCTTATCCGCAGGAAAATCGGACCTTGTTTGCCAAAATTGCGGAAACAGGCGCCGTGATTTCCGAGTACATGCCGGGAACGCCGCCCTGCAAATTCCGGTTTCCGCAGCGTAACCGGATCATCAGCGGTATCAGTCAGGGTGTGATCCTGGCGCAGGCTGCGGCACGCAGCGGCGCGTTGATCACGGCCGAATTTGCTTTGGATGAAGGGCGGGAAGTATTTTGCATTCCCGGTCCTATCTTTTCTTCCCACAACGCCGGTTCGCATAAACTGATCAAAACCGGCGCCAGATTGGTAGATGCGCCGCAGGATGTTTTGGCGGAACTGTTTCCGGAATTGGAAGGGACTGCCCATTCCAATCTTTTCCCTCTGACATCCGGCGCTCCGGCTGCTGCCTGCTCCGCTGTCCAGAAAAAATTGCTGGATCTGCTGACGCAAGGCCCGCAGACCCTGGAAGAATTGACCGAAGGGGCGCAATTGGATGTAGGCACGGCAAGCCTGGAACTGTTGTCGTTACAGCTAAAGGGCTTTGTGGATACCGATGCGGCCCGGCGTTATATCCGTACATAGAAATAAAACTCGCAGCCTGAAAACAGGCGCAATATAGGGGGACTATATGAGCAGCAATTTGATCATTGTCGAATCTCCGACAAAATCCAAAACCATTACCAAATTTCTCCGGGGCAATTATACCGTAAAGGCCTCTATGGGTCACTTGCGAGACCTGCCCAAAAGTACTTTGGGCGTTGATGTAGACAATGGCTTTGAGGCAAAATATATCAATATCCGGGGGAAGGGCGACCTGATCCGGGAGTTAAAAACGGCTGCGGATAAGGCAGATAAGATCTATCTGGCGACTGACCCTGACCGTGAGGGCGAAGCGATCAGCTGGCACTTGGCGCATATCCTGGGACTGAATGAAAAATCCGCCTGCCGTGTAGAATTCCATGAAATTACGGCCAATGCTGTAAAAGAGGCCCTGAAACATCCCCGTGTCATTAATAATGCCATGGTGGACGCGCAGCAGACCCGTCGTATCATTGACCGTCTGGTAGGGTATAAGTTGAGCCCTCTGCTTTGGAGTAAAGTCCGCAAAGGATTGAGCGCCGGACGGGTACAGTCCGTGGCTGTGAAAATTGTGGCGGATCGGGATAAAGAAATTGAAAACTTTGTCGCAGAGGAATATTGGACGGTTGCCGTCAAATTACGGGAAAACGCGAAGGCACCGATCTTCACGGCGGATACCGTGAAAAAAAATGGCGCTAAACTGAAAATCAGTACCGGCGAGGAAGCGCTGGCTGTAGTTAATGATTTGAATAAAGCGGCGTACCGGGTCGCCGATGCAGTGCGTAAAACGGTATCGCGTAAGGCTCCGGCTCCCTTTACTACCAGTACGCTGCAGCAGGAAGCCGCCCACAAATTGAATTTTACGACCCGGCGCACCATGATGGTGTCCCAGCAATTATATGAAGGCGTAAGTGTAGGAAAAAGTACGGCCGGTCTGATCACCTATATGCGTACGGATTCCACCCGCCTGGCGGATGAAGCGATTCGTGACATTCGCAGCTTTGTCAGCCAGATTTTTGGCGCGCCCTATTGTCCCGCCAGACCTAACAGTTTCAAAAATAAAAGCAATGCGCAGGATGCCCATGAAGCCATTCGTCCGACCCGGATCAGCCGGACGCCTTCGGAAGTGGAACCATACCTGACCAAAGAACAGTTCCGTCTGTATCAGTTAATCTGGAATCGTACTTTGGCCAGCCAGATGGCGGCGGCGGAGTTCGAGCAGACCAACCTTACCATTTCGGCAGATGCCTATGAATTGAAAGCCGGCGGTTCGATTCTTACCTTTGACGGTTATCTGCGTCTGGCGGATAAAAAGGAAGTACAGGAAGAAAATTCCGGGAAGGTGCCTTACGTGGCGCCGGGGGCGCCTTTGCTGCTGCATAAGGTCATGCCGGGCGAACAGCATTTTACGGAACCGCCGGCCCATTATACAGAAGCTTCTCTGGTAAAAAAGATGGAAGATGAAGGCATCGGCCGTCCTTCCACCTATGCGCCGATCATTCAGACGATCCAAACCCGTGGTTATGTGGTCAAAGAAGGCAAAAAACTGCTGGCTACCGAGTTGGGCATTAAGGTAGTGGAGCTTCTTACTTCTTACTTTGCGGAGATCATCAACATTAAGTATTCTGCCCAGATGGAAACTGACCTGGATGAGATTGCCGAGCATAAAGAAGAAAAAGAAAAAGTCTTAAAAGAATTTTACGCTCCTTTTGAACGCTTGCTGACGGAGGCGGAAAAAGTGATTCCGAAGGATCCGCCGCCGTTGGAAAAGAGCGGCGTGATTTGTGAAAAATGCGGCAGGGAAATGGTGATCAGGGAAGGCCGTTACGGGAAATTTCTGGCTTGTCCCGGATTTCCGGAGTGCCGTAACACGAAACCGCTTTTGGAAACGATTGGCGTGAAGTGCCCTGATTGCGGGGGTGATGTGACGATACGCCGCAGTAAAACGGGACGGATCTTTTACGGCTGTTCCAATTACCCGGAATGCAAGTTTACTTCCTGGGATAAACCTACGGAACAAATCTGTCCTCTTTGCGGGAAACAGATGGCGGAACATGCTGAAAGAGGCGGCAGGACCAAGATGGTCTGCCTGAATCCGGAGTGTGAAAACGCACTGCCTAAGCGTACGCCCCGGGCTAAAAAAGTTACAACGGAAAGTTTGCTGGGCGTTGCCAAGGTCGTAAAAAAAGGCAGTGCCAAAACGGCAACTGGGGCGAAGGCAAAGACGAAAAAAACGGCAGGCAAGACCGTTACCGGGAAAACGGGAAAAACTGCCGCTCAAAAAACGAGTACGAAAAAGAAATAAACCAGAGAGAAATAAACGATAAAGAAGTAATAAAGAAGTAACAAAGAAATAAGCAATAGAAGAACACATAGTGGAAAAATAAATGCTGCAAAGATAAATAATGCAGAAACTGACAAGACCGGTGAAATTAATAGTAATTGCTGTTCACAGGAGGACGCTGGTTCCTCCTGTCCGTTTTTTAGGAGTCAATGATGGAAACTATCAACAAAGATAATAGAGCAATAGCCAAAGGGCAGATCCATGTGATCGGAGCCGGTCTGGCCGGCAGTGAGGCAGCCTGGCAGATAGTCCGTCGAGGCGTACCTGTGATTTTGCATGAGATGCGTCCGGCGCAGTCTGATCCGGCTCACAAGACGGGAGATTTTGCTGAATTAGTTTGCAGCAATTCTCTGCGATCGGCGAGCGTGGAGAACGCAGTGGGACTTCTGAAAGAAGAAATGCGTCGCTTAGACTCCGTCATCATGCGGGCGGCAGATGCAAACCGGGTACCGGCAGGCGGCGCTTTGGCGGTAGACAGAGAAGGCTTTGCCCGGACTGTGACCCGGTTGATTAAAGAGCAGCCTTTGATTACGGTGGTGGAAGAGGAGGTTACCGAGCCGGAAAAACTGGCAGGCATTGTGATCTTCGCCAGCGGTCCTCTTACTTCGCCTGCTTTGAGCCGCGCCATACAAAAGCTGGTACAGGCGGAATATCTGTATTTTTTTGATGCGGCGGCCCCTATTGTGGAAGGTGACTCGCTGGATTATGATGTTATTTACCGGGCTTCCCGCTACGATAAAGGCGAGGCTGCGTATCTCAATTGTCCTTTTTACAGCAAGGCGGAGTACATGGCTTTTTATGAGGCGTTGAAAGCGGCAGATACGGCGGAAATAAAAGATTTTGAACATAATGTATTTGAAGGCTGTATGCCCATCGAAGAAATGGCCCGACGGGGCGAAGACACCATGCGGTTTGGCCCTTTAAAACCCATTGGTCTGCGTGACCCGCGCAATGGCAGAGAAGCCTATGCGGTAGTACAGCTGCGGCAGGATAACGCAGCGGGTACGTTGTATAATCTGGTAGGTTTTCAGACTCACCTGAAATGGCCGGAACAGCGTCGTGTCTTTGGTATGATCCCCGGCCTGGCGAACGCTGAGTTTGTGCGCTATGGTGTGATGCACAAGAACACCTATCTCAACTCGCCGAAGCTTTTACAGGCCGATTTTTCCCTTCGTTTCTGCCCCCGTTTTTATTTTGCCGGTCAGATGACCGGAGTAGAAGGTTATGTGGAATCGGCGGCTTCCGGTTTAATGGCAGGGGTGCAGGCTGTACGGTCATTACAGGCTCTGCCGCCGTTGAATTTCCCGGAGATTACCGCTATGGGGGCTCTTTCTCACTATATCAGCAATACAGCCATAGAGGACTTTCAGCCGATGAATATCAATTTTGGCCTGCTGCCGCCTTTGGACAGAAAGGTGAGAAAAAAGAAACTCCGCAATGAGCAGTTAGCTCAAAGATCTTTGGAAGCATTTTCCCGCGTAGTGGATAGTTGTAACGAAAATTTAGTATGCACAAAATAAAGTTTTTGAAATTTTATCGAAATAGCAGACAATATCATTGCCTACCCTGCCTATAAATGGTACTATAAACTTATAAAACTAAGCGTTGTTGAGCTAAAATCCGGCAATGCTGATTGAGGCGCCAATGCGCCTTTGCGAGTGCATGATAAAGGGTGACGCTCAACGAAATGACCAAGCCCTTGTGAGGTGTCAACGCGCCTCCGCAATTGCATGATGAAGGAGTGATCCCATGACAGAAGACGCGTTGCGTAAGTTATGGGCAGGACGTTTTATCTCCTATCTGTTGGTGGAAAAAAACAGTTCCGAACTGACCGGAGCAAATTATAAACGGGACATTAGAGAATTCGAACAGTTTATGCTTTTGAAGGAAGGCGCCGCATTTTGCTGGGAGCAGGTTCAGGTTCCGCATATTCGTTCCTATCTGGCGTACTTAAATCAGAAGGCCTATGCCAGAAGAACGATCGCCCGACAGATCTCTTCTTTACGTTCTTTCTACAAATTTTTGCTCAGGGAAGGACGAATCGAACAGAATCCGTTTACCAAGGTGCGGACGCCAAAACTGGATAAGCGTCTGCCGGTTTTTCTGGAAGAAACGGAGATCGAGGCCATTTTGGAATTGCCGGATAAGACGCCGCTCGGTCTGCGTGATCAGGCGGTGCTGGAGCTTTTATATGCCACCGGCTGCCGTGTTTCGGAGCTGGCCGGTTTGCAGTTGCAGGATGTGGATCTAAGCAGTCTTTTTGTTCTCCTGCATGGGAAAGGCAGTAAAGACAGGATCGTACCGGTGGGGCAGACTTGTAAGGCGGCCTTTTTGCGGTATTATGCCGAAAGCCGTGCACTGCTCATGCAAAAATACCACGCAGAAGAGCATCCGTTTGTCTTTGTTAATAACCGGGGCGGCCCATTGACCGATCGCAGTGTGCGCCGTATTCTGGATAAATATGTACAGCAGCTGGCGCTGCAAAAAAACGTAAGCCCTCACACGATCCGTCATACTTTCGCGACACATCTGCTGGAACACGGGGCGGACTTACGGGCGGTACAGGAGCTGCTGGGGCATGCCAGCCTTTCAACCACACAGATCTATACCCATATTACAAATGAAAGAATCAATAAAATATATGAAAAAAATTTTCCAAGAGCGTAATGGAGGAATGAGCAGATGAAATTATTAGAAAAAGCCAGAAAACTGAACAAATTGGTGCAAAACGGTGAAAGAGTAAAATACAGGGATGTAGCTGAATTGCTGAAAGAACTGATTCACTGCAACACCTATGTGATCGATACAGAAGGAGCTGTTCGCGGTTATGCTTTGCAAGATAAATTTGAATGTGAGATTATCCGGGACATGGTTTTAGAAAAACATCGCTTCCCGGCAGAATATATGGATTTTGTTATGGAACAACGGGAGACGGCGCCGAATATCAGTCATAAAGAGCATATGTGTCCTTTTGTTGAGAATAAGCCCTGTTCGTATGGGGATAAACAGACGACGATCGTCCCCATTAATGGGGATAGAGAACGTATCGGCACTTTGATCCTGGCCCGCTATGATCGGGAATTTGATGATGATGATCTGTTGCTGGCGGAATATGCTGCCGCAGTGATCGGCGTGCAGATCCTCCACGAACGCGAAGCAAAAGTGGAAGAGAGCGCCCGGAAAAAAGCTATGGTACAGATTGCGTTCTCGACCTTATCTTTTTCCGAGTGGGAAGCGATTGTCAATATTCTGGCAGAATTAAACGGTAACGAAGGTATCCTGGTGGCTTCTAAAGTAGCTGACCGGGTTGGTATTACGCGTTCTGTCATCGTCAATGCCATGCGGAAATTTGAAAGCGCGAACCTGATAGAGACCCGTTCTTTAGGTATGAAGGGAACGTATATTAAAATTAAGAATGAGTTTTTGCTGGATGAAATTAAAAAACAGGAAGACTGATTTTTTCTATCCTCCTGAAGGAGAAATATAGGTTATATGCGATTTTTTTATTTATCGATTCTTGTGTTGGGTGTGGTACTGACAACTTTATATTGGTGTATGTATCGACGTGGTTTTTCATTTTTGAACCACGTCTCTGTTTTATTGCTGTTCCTGCTGTTGCTTTTTCTTTTCGCGCTGGTGAACGGTTTCGGAACGCCAGGGAACATCCTTCAGCCTGAAGTGTTGCGTCCGTTGGCTTTTCTCAGCGGCTATTGGCTGGCTTTTTTCCACTATTCTTTTTACGTGGGTCTGTTTTATGGACTGCTTCGTTTAGCCGCGCTGTTTTCCGGCAATGGAGCAGGATGGCAACATGTCTATACGCTTTATGTCAAGGGCGCTTTAGTGTTGGTGCTGGGCCTGATCGCCTGGGGCGGCTGGAATGCAGTCCACCCTGTTGTAAGGGAAGTGGTGCATGACACAGGGAAACACCTGCCGCAGCCGGTAAAAATCGTTTTGGTCACAGATATCCATCTGGGGCCGTTATTCGGTTCGCATTACGCAGCAGGGCTTACGGAGCAAATCAACCGGCAGAACCCGGATATTGTGGTATTTGGCGGCGATCTGATCGATCGGAGTATTGATTATCTTTTATTGGAGAAGAGCCATGTACCTCTGGCGAATATCCAAAGCCGTTACGGCGTTTTTGCCGTGATGGGCAACCATGATCATTTCGAACTTCGGACGCAAGAGGAAAAGCGCCTTTTTGAAGAAGTGGGCTTTCACTTTCTGGTGGATGAAGCGGTAGATTTGCCATGCCGGATCCGCCTGGCAGGCCTGGATGATTACCGCGTTCATTCCGACAGCAGGGTTTTAGAGGACCTGTCGGGGAAAGATCCTTCGGTTGCGAATTTGCTTGTCGATCATCAGCCGCGGCGCTTTTTGGAAGCGGAACGGGCCGGTTACGATCTGTATCTGGCGGGGCATACTCATGGGGGGCAACAGGCGCCTTTAAACCTGGTTACGCAGCGCATGTATTTGCTGGATTATGGCAGTAAGCGTTTTGGTCAGATGCTGGGCGTGGTTTCCTGCGGCTACGGCCTTTGGGGATCGCCTGTACGCATCGGCAGTACGCCGGAAATCGTAGTGATCACTTTACGCTGAAAAATAGAGCGTAAAAGCTTGCGGGGAGCTATTTTCTTTGCTGGCGTAAATACATAAAAAATAGTATAATAACATAATATGGACGGCTGGGACCATTGCTTCGGTACATCTGTTCCGGCAGTTGTCCCTGACAACAATAGGGGTGCGGTTGGCAAAATGACCGGAAGTTGCCCCTGAAAACAGTAGAGCGCAGCTTGGCCAAATGGCTGACAGTTGTTCTGAAAACAGTAAAGCGCAGCTTGTAAAACTGCTGAATTTTGAAAGGCGAGGAGTGTTCGTTTTGACAGAAGAAATGAAACAGGAAGGACAGAAAACAGAAAAAAAGAAAAGTATTCTCAGCGGGATTCAACCGACCGGAATTTTCACGCTGGGTAACTATATCGGGGCTGTGCGCAATTGGCAGAAATTGCAGGAAGAATATCAGTGCGCGTATTTTATCGCGGATTTGCATTCGCTTACGATCCGTCAGGAAGGGGCTAAATTACGCAAACAGAGCCTGGAAGCCTTTGCGTTGCTGCTGGCCTGCGGCATCGATCCTAAGAAAAGTCTCATGTTTGTACAAAGCCATGTGCACAATCATGCGGAGCTGGGCTGGATCCTGGCCTGTAATTCGCTCTTTGGGGAATTGTCCCGCATGACGCAATTTAAAGATAAATCCGCCAAGCATGCGGAAAATATTAATGCAGGCTTATTTACCTATCCGTCTTTAATGGCGGCGGATATTTTATTGTACCAGGCCGATTATGTGCCGGTAGGAGCGGATCAGACGCAGCATCTGGAATTTGCCCGCAATGTGGCGCAGCGTTTTAATAACCTTTACGGCAACACCTTTAAATTGCCGGAAGCTTATTTACCGCCGGAAGGGGCCAAGATTATGTCCCTGCAGGAACCGACGAAGAAAATGTCCAAGTCTGACACTAATGTGAAAGCCTTTATTTCGATTTTGGATGACCATGACACCATTCTGCGCAAATTCCGTAGCGCAGTAACGGACAGTGAAGCGAAAGTTGCGTTCCGGGAGGGAAAAGACGGCGTCAATAACCTGATGACGATTTATGCGGTAGTCACCGGCAAAACTTATGAACAGATCGAAGATGAATTTACCGGCAAGGGCTACGGCGATTTTAAAACGACCGTGGGCGAAGCCGTGTCCGAAGAACTGCGCCCCATCCGGGAAAATTTTGCCCGTTTGATGGAAGATAAAAAATATCTGGAAGAAGTATATAAAGCGGGTGCGGAAACAGCCCAGCGCATTTCCGGACGCACGCTGACAAAAGTTAAGAAAAAGATTGGTTTATTGGCTAACCCCTTTTGCTGATGGAGGTAGACACAGTTGTTAGATTTTGCAAGCTTTATGTATCGTGTCCCGGCCTTATTGATTGCCCTGACCTTTCATGAGTTCGCTCATGCCTGTGTTTCGGACAGTCTGGGCGATCCCACGCCTGAGATGCAGGGCAGGCTTACGTTAAACCCGTTAGCCCATATGGATATCGTGGGCACGCTTATGCTGGTACTGGTCGGCTTTGGCTGGGCCAAACCGGTGGAAGTGGATCCCCGTTATTATCAGAATGCCCGTTCCGGTATGCTGAAAGTATCGCTGGCCGGTCCGGCGGCCAATCTGCTTTTATGTTTTTTGGCGGTCGCCGTGATGGCGCTGCGTGCGCATCTGGGGATGTCCAGCGTCTGGGTCAACCAGTTTTTATACTGGACGATGTTGTATAACGTCTGGTTTGCTTTCTTTAATTTATTGCCGATTCCTCCCTTGGACGGTTCTAAGATCTTAGCATCGTTTATGGACTATGAAACGGCCTATAAATTTGAAAACCTTGTCGGGCGTTATGGCTTCTTTATCCTTATCGCCATTGTTTACAGCGGCATTTCCGGTATGATCATCAGCCCGTTGGCTTCCTGGTATATCCATATTTGTTCATCGATCGTGGGGATTATTTTATGACGGAACCAGTGGTAAAGGTTCTCGACTTTGAAGGTCCGTTGGATCTTCTGATCCACCTTATTGAAAAAAACAAAATGGATATCTATGATATCCCTATCGTTTCGATTACCGATCAGTATATCGAACAGTTGCATTCTCTGGGAGAACTGAATCTGGAAACAGCCAGTCAGTTCCTGGTCATGGCCTCTTTGTTGCTGCAGATCAAATCCCGTACCTTGCTGCCCGCCAGGGTAAGCGAAGAAGGGGAGGAGGAAGATCCCCGGGAAATGCTGGTACAAATGCTGGTTGAGTATCGGTGCATCAAAGAAGCGGCCGGGCAACTGGAACTTATGCGGCAGAAAGCGGCGCTTCAGCACACCCGCAAATCATTGTTTGCCGGCAGTAAATTGCGGCGTCTCCATTCCTACCCGGTGCAGGACCTGTTGCTGGCGCTGGCCGGCATGACAGGGCCTTTACGCCAACGGGTGGCCATTGTGGAGCGTCAGGAGTATGACGTAGGCGCGAAAATGGAGGAGATCGTCGCCCGGTTGAATCGCTGCCCGGAAGGAATGGAGTTCAACCGTTCCTTTGTAAAAACGGACAGTCCCAAAGAGCGGGTGGCTTCTTTTTTGGCAGTGTTGGAGCTGCTGCGGCTAAAAGTAATTTATATCAGTCAATCCAAGGCCTTTGCGCCTATTTACTTATTTTTACACACGGGAGGAAAGAACGATGCAGCAGAAGCATAGACTGGGGTCGTTAGAAGCCCTTTTATTTGCTGCCGGCGAACCTCTCGGCGTACCTCAGCTGGCAGACCTGTTGGGGTTGAGCAAACCGCAGACCTGGGAGCTTTTGAGCTCGCTGCAGGCGGTTTATCAAACGGAGGACAGAGGCCTGGAACTGCGGGAAGTGGCGGAAGGCTGGCAGCTTTGTACGAAAGCCTGCCATCATGAGCTGATCTCCCAATTAGCCGCGACCCAGGAATTGAAGCTTTCCAATGCTGCGATGGAAACGCTGGCGATCATTGCTTTCCGTCAGCCGGTCACCCGGGCGGAGATGGAAGCCATTCGCGGCGTCAAGGTAGACGGTGTGGTGAATACCCTGTTGGACTGGGAGCTGATTGCGGAAGCAGGGCGGAAAGAAACCATTGGGCACCCGATCCTATATAAAACAACGGCCCGTTTTTTAGAAGTCTTCGGTCTGCGGTCTTTGAAAGATCTGCCGCCGATGCCGGAAGTCCTGTCGGAAGAGGCGGCCCGTCATCCGGAGCAGATGGTGCTTTTACCTATGGAAAATGAAGAATCGGATCCTGATCCGGAAGAAACAGAGGAACGTGATTAATGGAAGAACGTTTGCAGAAAGTACTGGCGCAGGCCGGTATCGCATCGCGCAGAGAAGCGGAAAATTATATTACCGGCGGTCGGGTCAAGGTCAATGGTAAGGTAGTGAAAGAATTGGGAACCAAAGTAGGGCCCAATGCTTTTATTATGGTGGACGGCAACCCGATCCGACGGGAAAAAAAGCTGTATTTGTTATTTTATAAGCCGCGGGGCGTGGTTACGACGATGAAAGATCCGGAGGGAAGGCGTACCATAGCTGATTTTGTCAGGGATATTCCCCAACGTGTCTACCCGGTAGGGCGTTTGGACTATAATACCGAGGGGTTGTTGCTCTTGACCAATGACGGGCAGTTGACCCAGGCTATGACGCATCCCCGGCATGGCGTAAATAAAACTTATGAAGTGACCGTACCCGGGATCGTGCCCCAGGAAAAACTGGATCTTCTGCGGGTCGGCGTCAAATTGGAAGACGGACTTACGGCGCCTGCGATTGTAGATCTTTCGTCTTACGATTATGATCGCAACCTGACAAAGTTTTCCATAACCATTCATGAGGGACGCAACCGTCAGATTCGGCGGATGTGTGATTTTATCGGGTTCCCTGTACGGTATCTGAAACGGGTAAAGATGGGGACCCTTACCTTACACGGCTTGCGCCGGGGCGACTGCCGTGAGCTTTTTGACGAAGAAGTGGAATTGCTGCGCAAAGAGTGCGGCTTACTTTCCCAAACGAAGCGGAAACGGGAACATCATGACTAAAGTAATCGTAGTCGGCGGCGGCGCCGCAGGACTTATGGCCGGTCTTACCGCGGCCCGTAACGGAGCGGAAACGATCCTGTTTGAGCGCATGCCGGAACCGGGCCGTAAAATGCGGATCACGGGGAAAGGCCGCTGTAATATCACGAATGCCTGCCCGATGGAAGACTTTATTCCGAATTTACCGGGAAACGGTAAATTTCTTTTCGGCGCTCTGAAAAAATTTACCAATGAAGATTTGTTGGCAGTATTCCGGGAGCAAGGCCTGGCAACCGTGACGGAGCGGGGCGGGAGAGTGTTTCCGGCCAGCGGCAGGGCGCAGGATGTGGTGAACACGTTGGTTGACGCTTTTGTCCGGGCAGGAGGCAGGCTGGAAACGAATACGCAGGTCACCGGTTTTGTAATGCAGCCGGGTAAAGTGACCGGCGTACGGTTTTGCCGCGTGAAAGATGACGGGCGCAAAGCCGGTCAGGATTTTCGCAGTCAGGTGCAAAGAGACGTGAAATTGGGACCGGAGCATACCCTTGCGGCAGATGCCGTAATCGTCTGTGCGGGGGGCGCTTCTTATCCCGGTACCGGTTCGGACGGTAATTTTGTGCCGGTCCTGAAAAAAATGGGCGTTGCAGTAGAACCGTTGCTGCCGGCTTTGGTATATCTTCAGCCGGAAGACGGCTTTATCGAGGAGTTGGAAGGGCTGGCGTTAAAAAATATAGAAGCCTGTATCCTGGCTGATGGAAAGCCTGTCGCCAAAGAATTTGGCGAACTGCAGATTCTGCGCGATACTTTAGCCGGACCGGTCTGCCTGACGTTAAGCCGCAAGACAGCACAGTTAGTGCAGCATGGTGCGCAGGAGCTGGAACTCTCTTTGGACTTGAAACCGGCCTTAAACGAAGAAAAATTGCAGGCCCGTCTGTTGCGCGACCTGCAGGACTCCGGTAAAAAAACGTTAGGAGAAGTGGTGCGGGGACTGGTGCCCCGGCCTTTAGTGGAACCGTTATTGGACCGTGTGTTTTTAGCAGCGGATAAAACAGTCAGCCAGGTGACAAAAAAAGACAGACTGGCTCTGGTACAGGCGCTGAAGCACTTTACCATTCCCCTGCTGGGAACCGGTTCTCTGGCAGAGGCCATCGTGACGGCAGGGGGCGTGTCTTTAAAAGAAATCGACCCTAAGACCATGGCGGCAAAACGTTTTCGCGGACTTTATTTTGCCGGCGAGGTAATCGATGTAGATGGTTATACAGGCGGTTTTAATCTGCAGGCGGCTTTCAGTACCGGTTATGTGGCAGGACTGCATGCAGCGCAGCAGAAAACGTAGAGCGACGCTCCACATGCAGTGTGGGCGCCAGGAAAGTTTCGGGGGACACATTGTGCCGCAGAACGTGTGAAATGACAAAGAGCAAAAGACTGCTTTAACAGTGCAGTAATAAAATACAGGTTTCGAAGGAAACCGGAGACAGGTGAACGTAGTGGAAAAAGGGTTTGTAGTAGCGATCGACGGACCTGCCGGAGCAGGAAAAAGCACCATTGCCAGACAGGTGGCCGGTAAATTGGGTTTTGCCTATATTGATACCGGAGCCATGTATCGGGCGGTGACCTGGAAATTATTGCAGACGGGCGAGGCGTTTTCGCCTGCGTTAGCCGGTGAACTGGCACAGCGCATCCGCATTGTTTTTGTACCGGAAGGTGAGATCAATCGCGTGCTGGTAGATGGCACAGAGGTAACCCGGGCAATCCGCAGTATAGAGGTAACGTCGCTGGTTTCTAAAGTTGCGGCTGTACCGGCAGTGCGGGAAGCTATGGTAGCCCAGCAGCGCCGGATGGGGATGGAAGGCGGCATTGTAATGGATGGCAGAGATATCGGTACTGTGGTATTTCCTGCAGCGCAGTGCAAAATCTTCCTGACGGCCAGTGTAGAAGAACGGGCGTTGCGTCGCGGCAAAGAGTTGGCCGCCAAAGGTGAAGCCGTAAATTATGAACAGTTGCGGACTGCGATTGCCCGGCGGGATAAAGAAGACAGTGAGCGTGCTGTCTCCCCGTTACGGCAGGCGGAGGATGCGATTTATCTGGATACGACCGAAATGGATATTACCCGGGTTACAGAAGAGATTTTGCGGTTGGTCAATCTGGCGCAGATGGCGCATTAAGATGTGTCAGGATACATAAAGAAGTGCCCAGGGGCGCAACCCCGGGACACAGCGCCTTATGATGGGGAAGCACTTCCGCGTAAAGGTTGAATTTTATGTATCGAATTTCCTATATGAATCGTATCTGAATGAGGAAAAAACCATGTCTTTTTATGGATTTTGCCACGTTATATTTCCCTGGCTGTTTAAGCTGTGGCTGCGCTGGGAAGTTTTCGGCACGGAGAATATTCCGGCTACAGGCCCCGTGGTGATCGCAGCGAACCATCTGAGTTTGCTTGATCCTCCTGTACTGGGAGCCGCGGCGCCGCGTCCGGTGCATTTTATGGCGAAAGCCGAATTATTTAAACCGGCCTGGTTCGGCTTTATTATCCGCAAACTGGGCGTTTTCCCCGTAAAGCGGGGCGGCGCCGACAGGGAAGCGATTAAAACCGGTTTGGCCTACTTAAAAAATAATGAGGTTCTGGCGGTGTTTCCGGAAGGGACACGCAGCAAAACCGGTGATTTAGGAAGAGCCGGCGGCGGCGCTTTTATGATGGCGGTAAAAATGAAAGCAACGATTATTCCGGCATATATCTACGGTACGGACCTGAAACGGCATCCGGGCTGGCCGAAGGTTCGGGTGATCTTTGGCAAACCGTTGCCCTATGATGAAAATGGGGGAATCGCCCGGGAAAATTTAGAGGAACTGGGCGCCCGGTGGCGGGAGGAAGTTTTGGTTCTGCGAAAGGCGGTAGCATTACAAAATGGAAATATTTGTCGCTGATCCCTGCGGATTTTGTTATGGAGTAAAACGGGCGGTAAAAATAGCCGAAGGCGCCGCGGAAAATTTACCGGCAGCTACATTGGGACCTTTGATCCACAATCCCCAGTTTACCGCGGAATTAGCTGCCAAAGGAGTAAGCTGCAAGGATTCGCTGGGCGATTTTCTGCCCGGTGAAACGGTTATTTTTCGCTCCCACGGCGTAGGTCCGGAAGTTTATCAGGCGGCAATTGAAAAGAATTTGAAAATTTTAGATGCCACCTGCCCCAATGTCCGAATCAGTCAGAAAAAGGCTGCACAGGCGGTGGCAGACGGTTATCTGCCAATTATTGTCGGAGAAAAAAATCATCCGGAAGTAAAAAGTATATTGGCATTTGCCGGAAAAAATGGTATTATAATAGAATGTAAAAGGGATATTGGCGAAGTGCCCTTTGTACCCAAATATTGCGTCATTATTCAAACAACCTTTGAACTGGCAAAATTTGAGGAGATCCTGGCGGCGCTTCAATCTGCCCGACCCGGTGAATATCGGGTGGAGCGGACTATCTGTCTGGCCACGAAAGAACGGCAAACAGCCGCAGCCCGGTTGGCGGGACAGGTCGATGCCTTTATTGTCCTCGGCGGCAGGAACAGTGCCAATACAAGGCACCTGACCGAACTGGTAAGCGCCATCTGCCCCCGGTGCTATCAGGTGGAAACCGCTGCAGAACTTTCTCCGGAAATGTTCTCTGGGTGCAGTAAAGTAGGTATTACGGCCGGAGCTTCTACTCCGGATCGCATAATTAAGGAGGCTGTCATAGCAATGGAAAACATGGAAAACAAGAAAATGGAAGGCAATGACTTTGCTGCGATGTTAGATGCCAGCATGGAAGATTTCGGAGTACACCCGGGAAAGCTGGTAAGCGGTAAGATCAGCCAGGTCGATAAAGACGGTGTGTATATTGATTTTGGTTATAGACGTGACGGGTTGATCGTATGGAATGATTGGGCTATGGAAGCCGACCCGGACGAATTAATGAATACATTGAATATCGGCGATGAAGTGGAAGCGGTCGTAGTGCCCAGCTCTTCTTCCGATGATTTTATCCGGTTGTCCAAGATCCGCGCAGAAAAAGAAGCTGCCTGGAAAACCGTTGCTCCTCTGGCAGAAGGTGAAAAACGCCCGGCCACAGTTAAGGTATTGCGTGTGATCAAAGCCCGCAATCGTGACCGCAACAATGATAAACCGAAACAAGTGGTAGGTCTGGCTGTGGCGGTAGAAGGCGTGGAAGGGTTTATGCCCGCTTCGCACGTGGAATTGCGCCATATCGATGACTTCACTCCTTATGTAGGAAAAGAACTGGAAGCTGAAATTATTGAAGTAGATGCAGAGAAAAAACGGATCGTGGTTTCCCGCCGCGATCTTCTGAAAGCGGAAAAAGCACTCAAACATCAGGAATGGCTGGCAAACCGTGAAGCTCGTATTGCCGCCGCCAGAGAAGCTCGTGCGGCTAAGGAGGAAGCTGCTTACGAACAGATCGCCGAAGGCGAGACTTATGAAGGCAAAGTAGTTAAGGTAGCTGAATTCGGCCTGTTTGTGGAAATCGTCGAAGGCCTGGTTGGTCTGGTCCATAACAGCGAATTGTCCTATGATCGCAGCGTGAAAGCCGCGGATGTGGCTGCGGAAGGCGATACTGTCAACGTCTTTGTTAAGAAAATTGACAAAGAAAACCATCGTGTGTCCCTGTCCATCAAAGCAACGCTGGAAGATCCCTGGGTTGCCGCTGCCGCAGATTTCCGGGAAGGCGACGTTGTGCAAGGTACTGTTGACCGTTTCCTGCCTTTCGGTGCCTTGGTAAAATTAAATGATAAAGTGGAAGGCATGATTCATGTTTCTGAATTAGCGGAAGAACGGGTAGAAAAACCGGAAGATGTGCTCCAGTTGGGGCAGGCCGTAGAACCGATGATTATCAAAATCGATCGTTCTCACAGAAAGATTGGATTATCCCTGACCCGCGCGAAAAAGAATGCTGAAAAAGCGGAAATGAACGCGTATATGGAACAGGGTGACGAAGGCTTCTCTAACAATGCCATGGCAGAACAGCTGGAAAGCCTGAACAAATAAGCAAGAGACTTTTGAGGACGGTGTTTGCCGTCCTCTTTTTTTACCATACGGAAGAAATATCTTTCGGCTGTCCCATACATTCGGATAGAGAATGGTCAGACAAGGATAAGATAACGGACAGGTGATATAATAAGATATGGATAAGAACACACTGCGGTCAAAGCGTAAACTGGATCATATAAAATATGCGCTGGCGACAGGGGATGGCGAGCGGCGCACCGGTCTGGAGCAAGTTCGCTTTTTACATAACTGCCTGACTTCTGTCGACCCGGATCAGGTACAATTACAAACTCATATCGGCAGCCTGAAGGTACCGGTACCGTTATTTATTGATGCGATCACCGGCGGCACGGAGGCCGTCCGGGAAATCAACGGCAAGTTAGCCCGGACCGCCCGTCTGGCGGGAATTCCTATGGCCGTGGGGTCACAGTACGGTACCGTAAAAGACGGCAGCGCTGTTGCCAGCTATACCATTGTGCGGGAAGAATACCCTGAGGGTCTCCTTTTTGCCAATGTAAGCGCTTTGGCGACTCCGGAAGAAGCGCTGAAAGCCGTTGAAATGATCGGGGCTTCGGCTTTGGAGGTTCATTTAAATACAGCACAGGAATTACTGATGCCGGAAGGGGACAAAGAGTTTGCTCATCTGATGGAGAATCTTCTCCGGCTTCAGGAAGCGTTGGAGATCCCCCTCATTCTGAAAGAAACCGGCTGCGGTATGGCCCGGGAACAAATTCAGGAATTACATGGTTTGGGTTTTACCTGTTTCAATGTGGCGGGGCTGGGCGGCACCAGTTTTACGGCCATTGAGGCCGAGCGCAGTAGAGTGCCGCGGCATAAAAAATTTGCCGACTGGGGCATACCCACAGCCTGGAGCGTAGTGGAAGCGGTGCAGGAGTTGAATCCCCAGGATACGTTGATTGCTTCCGGAGGCATCAGAAATGGCTGGCAGGCCGCGCAATGTCTGGCGTTAGGCGCCGATGCGGTGTCTCTCAGCGGCGTTGTCCTGGCCAAAGTATTGGAGCAGGGAGAAAAAATTGCTGCGGATTATTTACGGGAGATTCTGGACGATATCCGGGATATTATGGTCCTCACCGGCAGTCGGTCCGTGAAAGAATTGCAGCAGATACCTTTGGTTTTTACAGGGGAACTGCTTGACTTTATGCGCAGCCGCGGTTACAGTACCACGCAAAAACGCAGAAAGACCCAGAGAACAGCCGGATTTCATACGGTTTGAGAATAGAGGTACTAAAGAAAGGGGTTAGGAAAATGAATCATTTCAGTCTCCCGTTATTTATGAAGGTGGGACCTAATGCGATTGCGGAATTAGGGGAAAATCTGGATTATTATCTGCCTCGGGATACGGAAGGAAAAATATTGATCCTGACCACGGAAGGGTTGCTGCAATTTTTAGAAGATAAAGTCAGCCTCATGCTGTCCCAGTTAAAGCATTACCAGGTGATCACGGTCGAAAGAAGCTCCTTCGATTTCGCGGTGTCCGTGGCGAAAAAAGTCAGCATGGAAGGGATTCGTATCATTCTGGGATTTGGCGGCGGGACTGCGCTGGATACGGCGAAATATGCGGCGTTTGTAGCGAATATACCCTATATTGCTATTCCTACGGCATTGAGTAATGACGGTGTTTGCTCCCCGGTTTCCGTATTATTTGCCAAAGGAGGAAGAACGCACAGCTTCACTTCTAAAACACCGGATGGACTTTTAATTGATACGGATATTATTTTAAAATCGCCCCGGTTGCTGTTACAGGCCGGGGTAGGCGATATGATCAGTAACTACACAGCCCTGTATGACTGGACTTTGGATTGCCGGTTCAACGGAACCCAGCCGGACGACTTTGCCTATATGCTGTCCGAACGGGCTCTGGACGCGTTGTTGTATTCCAATGTAAAAAGCTTTGAAAACCCGGCCGGAATCAAAATGCTGGCCCAGTCTCTGGTGCTGGGAGGCTTAGCTATGCAGGTGGCAGGCAGCTCTCGACCCTGCAGCGGCTCGGACCATTTATTCTGTCATGCCATGGATGAATTATACAATCATGATCTGCCCCACGGAATCGTTGTAGGCATCGGCACCATCGGCGCGGCCTGGCTGCAAAAAAGAGATTATCAGATCCCGTTGGATTTCTTAAAAGCCTACGGTATCGATATCAACCCGGAACGCCGGGGCATTACGGAAGAAATGTTTGTGAATGCCTGGAGTTTTGCCCGGGAAGTGCGAAAAGAGCGGTATACCATTCTAAATACCATGGATATGGAACCGGAGCGGTACCGCAAAGACCGCTTTAAAGAAATTTATGATTTTATGAGAAAAATTTAAAAGATTTAACACAGATGAAAGATTCAACGCAGAAATAAACAGGATGAACGAAAGGAAGCGTTTTAAATGAAACAGAAAAATACTTGGGAAACTTATACCGCTGCGCAGTTGAAGGCCTGTGATGAATTTTGCAGGGGCTATCTGGATTTTTTGAGCAACGGTAAAACGGAACGGGAATGCGTCAATCTCATTCATGCAGAAGCAAAGAAGGCCGGCTACCAAAACCTGGACGACTGCATTGCTTCCGGCAAGCCGCTTAAAGCAGGGGATAAAGTCTATCGTATCAATATGAAAAAAGGCGTGGTTCTGTTTAATATCGGCAAAGATCCCATTGAAGAAGGAATGAACATCCTGGGGGCCCATATTGATTCGCCCCGGATGGATATAAAACAAAACCCCTTATATCAGGATGGGGGCTTTGCCCTGCTTGATACCCACTATTACGGCGGAATCAAAAAATATCAGTGGGTCACGATCCCGCTGGCCATTCACGGCGTCATTGTGAAAAAAGACGGTACTGTCGTAAACGTAGCTGTCGGCGAAAAACCGGAAGACCCGGTGTTTTTCGTTTCGGACCTTCTGATTCACCTGGCACAGGAGCAAATGGTCAAAAAAGCGGCTACCGTCATTGAAGGGGAAGCCCTGGACGTGATTGTGGGAAATCGTCCGTTGAAACTGGGGCGTAATGCCAAAAGTGAGACGAAAGAAACTGACGGCAAAGAAGCTGTGAAAAAAGGTGTCCTGGCCATTTTGAAAAAGCAGTATGGGGTAGAAGAAGAAGACTTTCTTTCCGCCGAGTTGGAAGTGGTGCCCGCAGGCCGGGCCCGTGAAGCCGGCTTTGACCGCAGTATGGTCTTGTCCTACGGCCAGGATGATCGGGTGTGCGCCTATGGTTCCTACAAAGCCATGCTGAATGTTACAAAAGTGCAGCGGACCTCCTGTTGTATTCTGGTAGATAAAGAAGAAATCGGCAGCGTAGGCGCGACCGGTATGCAGAGCCGGTTCTTTGAAAATACCGTAGCGGAACTTCTCGCCCTGTTGGGCAAAGAAAGCGAGTTGGCCCTGCGTCGTACCTTAGCCAACAGCACCATGTTATCCAGCGATGTGAGCAGTGCCTTTGACCCCTTGTATGCGTCTTCCTTCGATAAGAAGAACGTGGCTTATCTGGGCAACGGCATGGTGTTGAATAAATTTACCGGTTCCCGGGGCAAATCCGGCTCCAATGATGCTAACGCAGAATATATCGCCCATATCCGGGATATTTTTACCCGTGAAAAAGTGAATTTCCAGATGTCCGAACTGGGGAAAGTAGATCTGGGCGGCGGCGGTACCATTGCCTATATTATGGCCTTGTACGGGATGAACGTAATTGACAGCGGCGTGGCCGTCTTAAATATGCATGCTCCCTGGGAAGCCACCAGTAAAGCGGACATTTTTGAAACAGAGCGCGGGTACGAAGCTTTTTTAAAGTTTGCAAAGCGGGTGTAAATTATGAGCAGTAAAACAGACAAAGTGCAGAATAAGATTTTAGTAGCGTACTATTCCTGGTCCGGCGTAACGGAAAAAGCAGCCAGGGAAATTGCGGCGACAATAACAGGGGATACCTATCAAATCGTACCGCAAGACCCTTATCCTTCCGTGTATGCCTTGTGTGTGGCTAAAGCCGGTATGGAAAAAGCAAGCGGCGCTCGTCCGCCCATTGCCGGAGAACTGCCCGATATTGGAAACTACACAAAGATAGCCGTGGGTTTTCCCATCTGGTGGTTCAGTTGCCCCATGATCATCCACAGCTTTTTAGCAAAGCTGGACTTAAAAGATAAAAAAGTATACTTATTCTGTACCAGCAAAAGCAGCGGACCGAAAAACAGCGCGCAGGATATAAGAGATAAACTCCCCGGCGTTACGGTGGGAGAATGTCTGGATATCCGTAAACCGGAAGCGTTGGAAGAAACTGCGATCCGCAGTTGGCTGGAAGAAGCGTAACAAAAAAGGCTGAAGTAATTTTTGCTTATGAAGACGATAAAGCGATTGGTTTTGCTTTGTTTTTCCATAATTTTCCGACATTTCTCGGACGAGCCGGCCTTTACCTGGAAGATTTATATTTTAGACCGGAATATAGAGGAAAAGGTTATGGTAAAGTTATCCTGCAAAAATTGGTTTCTATTTATGCGGTTTGAAGGATTTTATAAAAAGTGTGCAACTTCTTATTTCAATTTACGAAAATCTTTTTTATTCGCATCGGCTTTAGGCAAGACGGAATCCAACTAACTGAAGCCGGCAAAAGTATAAATATAAAAAAGGTGGCAATAGCTTGCGCTACGGCCACCTTTACTTCTATTGAATTTTATTAGGATTATAAATAATCCTGTGGTGTGGTCTACCCTATAACAAAAGCTGTGGTCTGTTTTGGCTATAACAGAATTGTGGTTTGCTTTAAACAGACTGTGGTTACCCCTATAACAAACATTGTGGTTTCGCTATAACAAAATTGTGGTCTGAAATTTTCCGTTTAACGAAAAGAACCTCCTACTTTACAATGGATATATCCCAAACATCCATAAAAAAGAGGAGGTAAGACACGTATGTCTTTAAAAAAGTTTATCACAAAGTTGCTGAATGTAAAAGACAGCGACCTACAAGAGCTGATTTCGTTGGAAAAATCAGATGGCAGTATTGACTTCAAGTTAAAACTCAAAGCGAGGATTACCGTATGTCCTTTTTGTGGAACCCCTGTGACGATCCACGGATATTATCCAAGGAAGCTAACCCATTCCACTTTTGCACATCGTAACTGCACTATCTTTTACCAGCAACGCAGATACAAATGTACGGCTTGCGAATTAACCTTTCATGAAAAGAACCCTTTTATTAACTCCAGTGAGTGTCTGACCTACGAAACAAAGGTCAATGTGTTGAAAGACCTAAAGTATCCGGAGACAACCTATACTTCCGTTGCCAGACGCTATAATGTCTCGATCACGAAAGTTATGCGTTTGTTTGATGCTTACGTGACCATTCCCCGCAAACCTCTGCCGGAAGTTCTCTCTATAGATGAACACTATTTTCCGGAATCGGACTACGACTCCTTGTATTGCTGTCTGCTTATGAATTTTACAACAGGAGAAGTCACCGATGTTCTTCCAGATCGAAGAAAGTGATATCTGATGCAATATTTCAGTAAGATAAAAAGAGAAACGTTAGATTATACAACGCATCGAAGTGAATTAGATAATGTGAAATATGTTTCTATGGACTTGCATGAACCCTATAAAGATATTGCCTCTATCTATTTTCCAAAGGCACAGGTCTGTGCTGATAGCTTTCATGTTATTAAAAACCTGACCACTTGCTTCCGGGAGGTCCTGCTGCGCTGTCGCCGACGGACGGAAAACGAAAGCTTACAGTACCTGCTTTCCAAGTTCCGATTTGTATTCCACCACAATATATTCCTGGATAATGAGCCTAAATATAACAAACGACTAGGTCGCTATCTGAACTACCGTGAGTTAAGGGATTTGCTGTTCTCTTCTTTTCCAGATCTCCAAACTGCCTATGAGCTCAAGGAATATTATATCCGGCTAAACAACACCTGCTCAATCCATACTGCACCGGAAGCGATAGAAGAAGCTACGTTAAAATTTGCAGATGCCGGTATTGCAGAATTAGAACCTTTTTCCGTATTACTTAACAACTGGCATACCGAGATAGTAAATTCCTTTACTCCAATTCAAAGAGTTCGCATTAACAACAGCTTTATGGAATCGAAAAACAGGATTTTAGAAAAGCTGTTGTATAACAGCAATGGCTTTAGTAATTTCCAACGAACTAGAAAAAGAATCCTCTATTGTCTTAATCCTAACGATAACTACCATTTTTAAAAACAGAAGGGCGGGAAAACGTATCTTTCGCTACGTTTTCCCGCTGAAACCACAATACTGTTATAGCCCAACCACAAAATGTAGTAGCCTGACCACAAGATTATTTATAGGGTAACCACAGACTTGTTAAAGGGCCGACCACAATAATGTGATAGGGTCGACCACAGGATTATTTATATACCCATTATTTATATACCCATTTTATTTATCAATTCCCCTGATAGAGCTATACGACTGGCTGGAAAACATTATGGAAATGCAGGAAAAAGTTACACAAACGCATAGCCAATAATTACAATCAAGAACACCAGCATTAACACATTTTCAAAAATAGAATTGAATGCCATTTGACTGATTATGTAATAAGCACACAGCAGAAGTAGCGGCAACAGGAAGAATGCGGACGAAGATAATAAAATGCTTCCTACCATAAATACAAACAATCCAATGTAAATCAGTGGGTTGTCAAATAAGATGTTTTTAATCCCTCCCATTTTTACCACCTCTCTTTTGTTTAACATACCATAAGGGAATAAAAAATACAAGTGAAAGGAGTGTAAACAAGTGGCGCGTAAGTCATTTGAATTTGTATTTGCTTTGGCCGCCAGCATTAATTCAAGTTTTAATGCTTCATTTTCGACAGCCACTACAAAAATTAAAATTTTAAAGTCCTCTGTTGAAAAACTGAATTCTGTTTAAAGCGGAATCAACAATGCTTTCTCAAAAGGGATTATCAATCAAAATCCTTTGACAATGCTCAACGGCAAATCAATAGTATGAGTAAATCTATGCAAAAAACGGCTGCGACGGAGATGTTTCAAAAATCATTTATTGACGCAACAGCTTTTTACTATGGGGCTAAGAATCTGATATCTTTTTCGCCTGCGATTCCAAAAAGGCAATAAAAAAGCACTCCGAATAGAGTGCTGTAAAGCTAAAGTATTAAATTATAAAACCGCCTACGATCGTAAGCGGTTCCGCATAATCAGGTTCAGCCATTTATACCTACCAATCCGTTATAAGTGCTAACGTCTCCGACAGGCTCTTCCCCTTCACTTTAAAATTATCCCATAAATCCGAGAAATTCTGATACTGTTTCCCCGTATCAGCTGCCGGATCATCCGAATAGGTGTCAGAGGCAAAATATGAATCAGTAACTAAGCTATCAGTATCTCTGTTACTAAAAATACCAATGTAATCACCACTTGCATTTAAGTACACAAAATCATCTGTCTCCAGATAACTTATTAAATCTTTCTTAGTCATACTGAACCACCTCCTCTTTCCTTATTTTTCTACCTTTATCGGGCTTACTAATTTTACCATCCACCACAACCCATGAATGCACATGTCGATATTCGGGATTGTTCAACGTTCCGAAATTATGTCGCTTAGGTTGTCCGTGGTGCCCAAGATGTATTTGCTTGGTGATAAATCCATGCTCATCATAAATATCATAATTCTTCTGTGTCCCTCTAAGCGTATAGTGCTCAATGACTGCGTTTGGTTCAGCCCTTCGACTCGTACAATATCTTTGAGACGATGGGATTACTTTTGTGGCTATGATGTGACCAGCCTCAGTGTACGAATAGGTTCCTCTTCCAGTTGCCTCCGTGCCCGGCTTTACATATTCATTATACCACTCTTTGTACGTCAAGGTCGCTGTCTGCATGGACTGCGTGGCTTAAATTTGTAGAAAAATTTGCAGTGCAAGTGTATCAGTGAAGGACAGTTTGAAGAGAAATCTGCTACTTCTTCGCTGCCGCGACCTTGGCAAACGCAACCTTTGCTGCGGCGACCGTGGCGGCAAAATCCTCTTCGCTGTGAGCCAACGAGATAAAGTTCGTTTCAAACTGAGAAGGCGGAAGATAGATACCCTGTTCCAGCATACTGTGGAAATAAACGCGGAACGCATCCTGATCACAGGCGGCCGCATCCTCATAGTTTTCTACTTCCTTATCCGTAAAGAAGACAGTAAACATAGATCCCAGCTGGTGGATGCAGACCGGGACACCGGCCTCCTTAGCAGCCTGCTTTAAACTGTCCGTCAACGCCTTAGCACGTTGCGTCAGCGTAGCGCACACATCCTGTTCCTGCATATAGGTGAGGGCCGCAATACCGGCAGCCATAGCCAAAGGATTGCCGGACAAAGTGCCGGCCTGATACATGGGGCCGGCAGGGGATACCCAATTCATGATCTCCCGTTTCCCGCCGTAAGCCGCTACCGGCAGACCGCCGCCGATAACCTTGCCCAGACAGGTAATATCCGGATCGATCCGGTAGATGGACTGACTGCCGCCCTGCGCTGCACGGAAGCCGGACATCACTTCGTCGATGATCAGCAGCGTACCGTACTTTTTCGTCAGTGCGCGTATCGCCGCCAGATACCCTTCGTGCGGTAAGACCAGGCCCATATTGCCCGGCGTCGGTTCCATAATTACCGCCGCAATTTGACTGCCTCGTTCGGCAAATACTTTTTCCAGCGCCGGCAGGTCATTGAAAGGAACTGAAATAGTCGTTTCCGCCGTTCCTTTTGTGACTCCGGGACTGTCCGGCACACCAAACGTAGCCGCACCGGAACCGGCCTGTACCAATAAAGCATCGCTATGTCCATGATAGCAGCCGATAAATTTTATAATGTACTCCCGTCCGGTATAAGCCCGGGCCAGCCGCAGGGCAGACATGGTGGCTTCCGTGCCGGAGTTTACCATGCGTACCATTTCCATAGAGGGAACCAGACGGCAGACCAGTTCAGCCAGAGTGACTTCCGCCGGAGTGGGAGCGCCGAAGCTGGTACCTTTAGCCGCTGCGTCCTGTACTGCTTCTGTCACTACAGGGTGGGTGTGACCTAATAGCAGAGGACCATAGGATAACACATAATCAATATAGCTGTTGCCGTCCGCATCATATACACGGCTACCCCGACCTCCGGTGATAAAAGGCGGGGTTCCTCCCACACTGCGGAAAGAACGTACCGGGCTGTTTACACCGCCGGGAATGATTTCTTTCGCCCTGGCAAAGACCGAGGCCGATTTCGTTAATGCAAGCATTGTCATTCTCCTTATTCTTCCCGTAACCATTTTGCAACGTCCAGCGCATGATATGTAATGATCATCTTAGCGCCGGCCCGTTTAAAGCTGAGCATGGTTTCCATAACGATACGTTTTTCATCGATCCAGCCTTTTTCCGCCGCCGCTTTTACCATCGCGTATTCACCGCTTACATTGTAAACGCAAAGCGGACGGTTAAATGTTTCAAAAGCGCGCCGCGTCACGTCCTGATAGGCTAAAGCCGGTTTGACCATGACAATGTCAGCGCCTTCTTCTATATCCAGTTCAATTTCCCGCAGGGCCTCATCAGTGTTGCCCGGATCCATCTGATAGCCTTTGCGATCGCCTTTTCCGGGAGCGGAATCTGCTGCCGCGCGGAAAGGACCGTAGTAAGCGGAAGCGAATTTAGCGCTGTAAGCCATGATGGCCACCTGCGTATATCCGGCTTCATCCAGGGCTTTGCGCATGACGGTCACATAACCGTCCATCATGTTGGAAGGGGCGATAATATCAGCGCCGCAGCGAGCCTGGCTTACTGCCAATTTAGCCAGATTGGGCAGTGTCTTATCGTTATCTACCGAGCAGCAGTCTTCTGTCAGAATGCCGCAATGGCCGTGCGTAGTATATTCGCAGAAGCAGGCGTCGGCAATCACGACCAGTTCCGGATATTTGGCTTTGATGGCTTTGCTGGCCATCTGCACCGGCTCGTTGTCATCCCAGGCGCTGCTGCCTTCTTCATCTTTGTAAGAGGGGATTCCGAACAGCAGGACTGCGGGAATGCCGGCGGCCACGGCTTCATCCACAGCCTCCATTACCCGGTCCACAGACCATTGATAGTTATTTTTTAAGGTTTCTATTTCATTTTTTACATTGGAGCCGGGCACAACAAACAAAGGAAAAATCAAATCTTTTACGCTGAGGCTCGTCTCACGGATCATACTGCGTAAATTTTCCGTCGCCCGCAGACGGCGGGGACGATAAATGGGAAAACCTGCCATAATGGATCACTCCTTTTTATAAAATGCTTCTAATGCTTCCATCAGTCCTTCAATGGTATAGGTTTCGGCTGTGATAGTCGGTGTCAGCCCATGCTTTTTCATAGTCTGGGCGGTGATGGGGCCGATGGCCGCCAGTGTTGCGTCTGCCAGCAAAGCGGCGTCGTTGTCTAATGCTTTTAGCAGATAGGTTACGGTGGAAGAACTGGTGAAGGTGATACAGTCTACTGCTTTATTTTTCAATGCGGCGACCAGCTCCGCTTTATTTTCGCAATCGGCGACGGTTTGGTACACAGGTACCACGTCCACTTGCACGCCGGCTTTTTTCAGCGCATCCGGCAATACGTTGCGGGCTTCTTTCGCCCGGGCCAGTAGTACTTTTTCCCCTTGCTTCAGTTGCGGCAAAAGCGTCTCTGTCAGATCTTCCGCCTTATAAGAAGGGGGAACCAGATCCGCAAGCAGGCCATACGCGTTCAACATATCTGCTGTGGCGGAACCGATCGCGGCTAGTTTGCAATCGGCCAGAGCCCGGGCATCTTTGCCGTTTTGGAAGAGACGGTCGAAGAACAGGTCTACGCCGTTGGCGCTGGTGAAAATGATCCAACTGTATTGTTTCAGATTTTTTTGCGCCTCATCCAGGGGAGCAAACGAATCCGGCTCTGCGATTTTAATGGAAGGAACTTCCAGTACCCCGGCGCCTTCTTTTTCCAGTCGGGAGGTAAGGGCAGAGGCCTGAGCCCGCGCCCGGGTCACCACAAAGGTTTTGCCGAACAAAGGCTTCGTTTCAAACCAGCTTAACTGATCGCGCAATTTGACCACTTCGCCTACGATAAAAATGGCGGGCGGTTTCATGCCGGTCCGTACCACATCCTCATAGGCATTGCCTAAGGTGGTGATCAACGTACGTTGTTCCGGATGAGTGCCCCAGCGGATCAATGCGGCAGGGGTTTCGGCAGGACGGCCATGCTCAATTAATCTGGCTGAAATGTGTTTCAGGTTTTCCACGCCCATTAAAAAAATAAGCGTATCCACACCCTTGGCCAATCCTTGCCAGTTAATGCCGGACTGTTCCCGGGAAGGATCTTCGTGACCTGTGATAACCGCAAAAGAAGCGGCCACTTTGCGATGAGTTACCGGGATGCCGGCATATTCCGGGACGGAGATCGCGCTGGTGATGCCGGGGATAAATTCAAAAGGCAGTCCGTTTTCTTTCAATAACAGGGCTTCTTCGCCGCCCCGTCCAAAGACAAAGGAATCGCCGCCTTTGAGCCGGGCTACGATTTTGCCTTCTGCAGCCAGTTTTACTAACAGTTTGTTGATGTCTTCCTGTTTCATTGTGTGTTGGGCGGAAGCTTTCCCCACATAGATTCGTTCTGCCTCAGGACGTACCCAGCCCAGGATACGGGGATCCGCCAGGCGGTCATAGACCACGGCGTCTGCTTCTGCCAGGCAGTCCCGGCCTTTTAAAGTCAATAAGCCCGGGTCTCCGGGACCGGCGCCGATTAAGTACACTTTACCTTGTTTTTTCATAGGACGGTTTGTATGATGTGTTCAGGAGTCAACACCATACGTCTCCTTTCTTTATTATACTTGATTATAGTTGTCTATCTGCTAAATCATGCGCCTTTTATACGCATTGCATATCTGTTTATAAAATAGCGGCTAAAATTTCTTTACCCCCATTCTTTAACATTCGGTTGCCAAGAGTTTTTCCTAAATTTACGGCTTCCTCAGGCAGACCCCGGATGGAATCCCGCAGCAGGGTTTTGCCGTCTAAAGAAGCGATAATCGCCTCAACCTGCATGGTCTTTTCATGGATCTCCGCATGGACGCCGATCGGTACCTGACAGCCGCCTTCTACCAGCCCTAAAAAGGCCCGTTCGGCATCAGTGCAGCTTTTGGTGGTTGCGTCATTGAGAAAAGCCAGCATCGCACGGACTTCTGTATTATCTTCCCGACATTCAATCGCTAACGCTCCCTGACCTACGGCGGGAATGCAGACCGTGCAGGGGAGTGTTTCCCGAATCCGATCGCCGTAGCCCAGGCGGTTGAGACCGGCAGCCGCCAAAATAATCGCATCGTAATGGCCTTCGTCTAATTTACGCAACCGGGTGTCTACGTTGCCGCGCAAATCGCGGATATCCAGATCCGGACGCTGCGCCAACAACTGGGCTTTCCGCCGCAGACTGGATGTGCCCAGTATCGCGCCTTGGGGCAGTTCCGCAAAAGAACGGCAGGTATTGCTGACAAACGCGTCGCCGACTGACGCACGCTGTGTGATCGCGGTGAGACATAAGCCGTCCGGTAATTTAGTCGGCATGTCTTTTAAGCTATGAACAGCAAAATCCGCTTCACCATTCAGTAAAGCGGTTTCGATCTCTTTGGTAAACAGTCCTTTACCTCCGATTTTTGACAGAGGGACATCCAGTATTTTGTCTCCCTTCGTCACTATATGTTGTAACGTAACCTGGATTTCGGGATATTCTTCTTCCAGACGCTGTTTGATGTAGTTGCTTTGCCATAAGGCAAGCATGCTTTTTCTAGTCCCAATAGTTATGATTGTTTTCATGGCCCCATTCATCCTCATCTTTCATATCTAACATAAATAAGCGACTGATATGTTTCCTGGTCGGCGCTTCCGCGGTGGTACCGGCTGCCTTATTCATGGTGATCATAGGTTCGCGCAGAAATTTATACAGAAGGCGCTGGCTCATCACATCGATTTTACGCTGCTGTTCTTCGGTAAGCTCCGGCATTTTGCGCAAGGTTTTCGCCAGGATTCGCTGGCGCAGAAAGTCGAATTTATCATGCAGCTGCACCATGACCGGACGCAGGGATAAATACCGCAGGCGTTCTTTCAAGGTCAGAATATCTTCTTCGATGATCAACTTGGCTACTTCGGCATCCTGATTACGCAGGCTCTTGTTTGTTTCCACCACATTCTGCAGGTCGTCGATATTGTACAAAATCAGGTTGGGTAATTCCGTGACCTCGGGGTCTACATCACGGGGCACTGCGATATCGATCAGAACAAGAGGATTCGGCTTCAAGCGCTCTTCCAGAGCCAGGGCCATCACATCTCTTTGAATAATGTAGTGGGGAGCGCCGGTAGAGGTGATCACAATATCGGCATTGGCCGCATGATCCAGGAACTCGTTAAAGCGGATCACGGAACCGTTAAATTTATCGGCCAGCTCCTGCGCATGGGCATAGTTCCGGTTGGCGACAAAAATGGACGGCGCCCCTTTGTCCAATAAATGGCGGGCGGTTAATTCTCCCATCTTGCCTGCGCCGATCACCAAAATATCCGCAGAGGAAAGATTGCCCAACACTTTCATCGCCAAATCGACCGCCGCAGAGGAAATGCTGACACTGCGGTACGCAATCTGCGTACGGGTGCGGATTTTTTTACCGGTAGAGATGGCTTGGTTAAATATGGTATTAAATAAAGTCGAGGTCATGCCGCTTTTGCGGGCCAGATGATAGGCGTCTTTGACCTGGCTGAGGATCTGTCCTTCGCCAATCACCAGAGAATCCAGACTGCTGGCTACCTGCAGCAGGTGGCGTACACATTCCGTGCCGCTCAGAAGATAAAAATACTCTTTCTTAAAGTCTTTGCCGGCAATTCTCGCTACGCCTTTTTTTAATTCGGGTACATCTTCTTCTGAATCCACCGCGACCAGATAAAGCTCCGTACGGTTGCAGGTAGAAATCAGGACTGCTTCCGAAAAGTTATCGGATTGTTTTAAGAGGCGCAGTATATGTTTGATCCGGCTGCGGGAAAAATTAAATTTCTCCCGGATCTCCACCGGAGCGGTTTTATGATTCAGACCTAATACGATCAACTGCATGTATGATAATCTCCTTTGCCTGTTCCAGTTTTCCTTCCCTGACGTTCTGCAACAGAGTACTTGTGAGAGTGTTTTGCCAGAATAATTGTCTTGCTGAAGAATCGGGTACTATTTTTTTGACACGTTTGCGCTGTTCTTCCAGAAAAAGATTGAAAGCATTCAAAGCAGGGCCATAGCTGTTTTCCAGATCTTTCAATAATAAATGAGTCAGGCGAGGGTTGCCGCCGGTAGAAACGGTAAAGCGGACGGTTCCGACAGAGTAGCTCCCGGCTACGGAAAAATTACCTGTCCGGGGAGCGTCCGTCACATTTACCAGGCAACGGTTGGCAATAGCTTCTTTTGCTACAGTTTGATTGACGGCGCTGTTGTCCGTAGCGGCGATGACCAAAAAGGCTCCCTCAGTATCGCCGGCTTGAAAGGAACGTTCTTTAAGCCGCAAAGTGCGGTGTGCTAAAGCTAAGGCCGTAAACGAAGGCTCGAACCGCGGCGCAATTACGGTTACATTGGCGCCGGCGGCTAATAATGTTTTTGCCTTACGTAGCGCTACCTTGCCGCCGCCGATGACAAGGCAAAAGGTGTCGTGCAGATTCAGTTGTATGGTATAATTAAAACTGCCCTCGTCCATAAAGAGCCTCCGGTCTTTTCCAGATATCGCCGGCTGAAATGAACGGTTCTGTGAATAGGTACAGGCGATATTTCAGCGGCAGCGTACTCTTATTATTTTAACATAAAATACTAATTAATGTTAGTAGGAAATGTCAAAATTTCTTTACTGGGAACAAGACCTGATAATTCTTTCCCCGTATTACCGACATTTTGTCAGATGGATATAATCCTGCTGAAAAATGAATTTTGGTGCATTGAAAAGTGAATTTTTTGTTGCGATATTACCATTTATTTTAAATCGTGCTATAATAAACGGGCTACAGCAAGGGTTATAAAGTGTGGTGGCGGAGGCAAAACAACGGGATCGTTTTGATCCAACCCGCATTCATGAAGTAAACTGAAACATCGCTGCCTGAAGAACTTCCTGTCTACGGCCTGCCCGGCGAAGGGAAGTTCTTTTTGTTTGAGTGTAAGAAAGGGGTACGAGAATGATTATTACGCTAGCGCGACAGAGGGGGAGCGGGGCTGCGCAGATCGGCAAAAGCCTTGCTGCGGAGTTTAGCCTGCCGGTCTATAATTTACGGGAGCTGATCAATCTGGCAAAAGGTAAAGGGTTGCTTGCGCAATATCCGGAGTTTTTTTCGGAACAGCCGCTGAACAGTCTGCTCTCGGTTATTTCGCTTACGGATTCACCAAAGGAAGTAAGGGAACTGCCGCAGCTTATTTTGTCACAGTTATTGCCCGCAGATGATTTTATTTTGATCGGGCGGTGCGGCAACGTAGTGTACGGAAACAGACCGGACTGTGTGCGTATTTTTTTAAGCGGCGCTCCGGAGGTACGGATAGAGAATATCATGTCCCGTTATGACCTGCCGCGTAAAGCAGCGGAAAGCAAGGTGCGGGAGACAGATGAAAAGCGCCGTTACTATCATGAATACTATACAGGGAAGCCCTGGGGACAGGCGGATCAATACGACCTGTGTTTGGACAGCGGTAAGCTGGGGCTTGCGGCAGCGGAGAGCTTTATTAAGGAATATGTTGCCTGGGTAAAGCGTCATATGGAATAGGAATAGGGAAAATCTTGAAATATTTAAAACAATTCGGTATTATTTTAGCTTTATCTTTTGCCGGGGAAGTACTGCATGCGCTGATTCCGCTGCCTGTGCCGGCCAGCATTTACGGGATCATTATCTTGTTTGGTTTGCTGGAACGCGGCATTTTAAACCTGAGTGACCTGCGGGAAACAGTTATATTTCTGATTCAGATCATGCCGGTTTTATTTATTCCTGCGGCAGCGGGACTGATTCAATCCTGGAGTCTGGTAAAGAACGCACTGCTGCCCTATTTTCTCATTACAGTCCCGGTAACTTTTCTGGTTATGATGGCGGCCGGTTGGACCACGCAATTTGTAATTCGCCGCCGCCATAAACATAAGGCGGACAGACAATACGAAAAAGAAGGGACGAAAGAAGATGAATGATTTTTGGGCAAACTCCGTTTTTTTCGGCAGTCTGATCACGGTGGCTTTTTATGGGATAGGAATATTGCTGAAAAATCGTTTTCACAACCCTTTGTGTAGTCCTCTTCTCATAGGCATCAGTCTTACCATCGCCTTTTTATTGGTCTTTCGGATCGACTATGAGGTCTATTATGCCAGTGCCAAATATGTCAGCTACCTGCTGACGCCGGCAACTATTTGTCTGGCGGTTCCGTTATATCAGCAGTGGGAATTGTTGAAAAAGAACTGGCAGGCGGTGGTGGCAGGAATTACTGCCAGCGTGATTACCAGTATGACAGCAGTGTTGCTTTTAAGTTTACTCTTCCGGTTGGATCGTACGGGTTATGTGACCTTATTGGCGAAATCTATCACGACGGCAATCGGCATGGGCGTTACGGAAGAACTGAAAGGGAATATTGCCATTGCGGTTACATCGATTATTCTCACAGGGATTACAGGCAATATGATCGCGGAAGAACTTTGCCGTATTTGCAAAATAAAAGAACCGATAGCGAAAGGGATCGCTATCGGCGCTTCCAGTCATGCCATAGGTACAGTAAAGGCGATGGAGATGGGGGCGGTAGAAGGGGCGATGAGCTCGCTGGCAATTGTCGCAGCGGGGATTCTGACCGTTGCCTTAGCCCCTATTTATGCTCTTTTTATGTGAGCAAAAAACTGATGAACCGCAAATGTCAGGGAGTTTTCTGCAGCAAGGCTTTAATATAGGCTTCGTCCGGCGTAATATAAAAGGTTGTTTGGTTTGTAAAAATAACGAATCCCGGTTTGGCGCCGGAAGGCTTTTTTACAAAACGGCGGGGCACGCAGTCCACAGGGACCTGACTCCCGCCACGCGCTTTACTGAAATAGGCTGCCAGTTGACAGGCCGCTTGCAGGGCTTCTTTTTCCGGTTCGGGCAGAAGGGTTTTTAGCAGGACGTGACTGCCGGGGATTTTTTGTACATGGAACCATAAATCTTTACCGGAACCGATTTTAAAGGTGAGTTCGTCATTCTGACGATTATTTTTCCCCACATATAATGTGGTGGTGTCGGAGAAACGAATAGACAGCGGCGCGGATTTGGGGGCAGCGGCTTTCTTCTTTTTGCCTGTAGGCAGGATACCGCTTTTTTCCAATTCTTCTTTAACTTCTTCCACTTCCTGTCGTGTAGTCGAAAAAGTAAGACTTTCCTCGATGCTTTCCAGATAGGCGAGGAGTTCCCGTGTTTCCTTGAGCTGTAGCACCAGCTCGTCCTGCGCCCGTTTCAGTTTTGTATATTTTCGGTAGTAGCGCTGTGCATTTTCGGCCGGGGAAAGACTGGGTGAGAGGGCCACGGTAAACAGCTGGCCTGTGTAAATATTCGGCAGAGTGCTTTGTGTATCACCCTTTTTTATCCGGGGGAGAAAGGCCATGATGCTGTCGGCGGTAATGCGTTGCTCTTCCGCATTATGCGCCTGTGCTAAATCGTTTTCCAAAACCCCTGTTTTTTTCTGTAAACGGTGTATCTCGTTTTCTGTGATCCGCTGCAATGTCTCATGTTCCGGCAGTTGGATCGGTTCCAGGGCGGCTGCATAACAAAGCGCCTGATTGATGTCAGGAAAGTTTTTTTTATGCATGTCGGGAGGGACGTAAGGCGCCTCGAAAGGAAAAATCGTCCGGCAGTGATTGGAGCGGGTAACGAATACGGAAAAAACTTTATTCTCACTTTTGACCGCTTTTTGCAATTGTTTTATCGAAGCGACTAACCGGGTACGGTCGGTGGGCGTAAGATAAGAAGCGCTTAATGGGATCTGGGCCGGAAAAAATAACTGCTGCGCCGTGGCTTTGCCGATCCCCGTCGTATTCTTTACTAAAACCGACCAAAGTTTTTGATTTACTTCATCCGGCAGGCTGCTGACAATGTCTTCTGGTTTTGCCTGAAGAATGTTCAGGCCGCTTTGCGACGGAGGCGGCAGATACGCTGTCCCCGGCTGAATGGTGCGGACGGAACTCATGGCAGCAGACACATGTTTAAGGCTGTCAATGATTTTGCCTTCTTCTGTAAAAATCAGGTTGGCATTTTTGCCGGTTAATTCTACAATAAGCTGCTTTGTAATAATACGGCTGCTTCTTCCCAATAAACTGATTTCCAATTCGATCACGCGATCCAGACCATATTGCTTAATACGGGTGATGCGGCCTTCCTCCAGATGTTTGCGCAGCAGCATGCAAAACGCGGGAGGTTCGGCGGGCGTTTCCGGCGTCGTATCTGTCAGCCAAAGGGCGGGAGCGGCGCTGTTGCAGTTTGCCAGCAGCGTAAATGTTTCTGCGCCTTGCCTTAGGAACAAGACGAGAGAAAGCGGGGTGGGCATAGTAATTTTGTAAATTTTACTGCCTGAAATTTTCCGATTTAAGTATTCTGTAACTGTGTATAGAGTAATTCCTTCTAAATTCATGGATTTTCTTCCTCATGCTTTCTTTTTCCCTTATTTTGTTGCACTTGGGAGTGTAATAGTTTATAATGTGTTTAATCTTGAATAATTTGTGTCATACAGTTTTTCTCTCAGTATAACACAGTTTGAACGTAAATAATCAGGGGGCGGAAAGATGCGAATTTTTTTCTTAACACTGTTTTGTTGCAGTCTGTTGCTTCCTTGCTTTGCGCTTGCACCCATTACCGATGCCAATCTGACGAAAGCAGTGAACTACGGTATTTCCGGTAAACAGGATAATTTGACGTTACGGCAGTTTTTGCAGCCCTGGGTAATACCGGAGGAGCTGCAGAAAAACCCTTTTCGCAGAAGAGAAAGCGTGGTGCTATATACGCCGTATTTACTGGCGGCGATTCATGCACGGGATCAGATCGCTGAACAGAAGCTGCCGGATCTGGCGGAGATCAGAGAAAATGTGGCCGAATATGAGGGCATCACCTTGATCGGCGCGGTTCTTAACTGTCCCATAATGCTGGAAAAGGAAGCGTTTAAAGTACGGTTGCTGCAAAATGAGAAGGCCATCGAACCGTATGCAGTCACTTTCCTGGCAGGCAGCACGATTGATATTGATATGGAAGAGAAGACGGAAAAATCGGTGGGAATCAGGCAGGGCAGGGCCGATGTGTCCGGGAAAACAGCGGAAAAACCCAAGGTTGCTGTTGCTAAAGAACAGAGCCCGGGATTGATTTCAAAAAATAAAGCCGCTGAAAACACGTTGACCGGTATGAAAAAATATGCGGTGCTGCAGCTGCAGTTCTATTTTGATCAGGCGCAGTTTACTCCGACGGAAAAGTACAGCATATCCGTCGCGGATGAATATTGCGGCGAGCGTCGATTTGACGTCGATCCTGCTAAGTTTCAGTAACCGTAAATAGCAAAATCGCTGCCGCTGAAAAAAGGAAGGCCGCGGCAGATTCCTGCAACATATGAACGCAGGTAATCTTGCGGAGTTTTTAGGGCTGAAAAAAGAAAAGTCGAGGCAGATTTCTGCAACAGCGGGAGCAGGCCGGTTCAGCGGGATTGCAGTCGTGATTATGCAAAAAGTTAATTAAGGACATGGTGGGAGGCCTGTTTTATGATCAAAAGCATGACCGGTTTTGGCCGGGGAAGCTATGAAGAAGAAAATTTTTCGGTAACGATAGAGATAAAAACGGTCAATCACCGTTATAATGAAATGGCAATTCGTCTGCCGCATTTTCTGAATCCGCTGGAAGACAAGATCCGCAAAACGATATTGGCTTCGGTCAGCCGCGGTCGTATCGATGTATTTGTCAATGCCCATTATACAGGGACTGACGCAGTAAAAGTCACTGTTGACAAAGGGTTGGCCATGGCGTATCATCGCGCTTTGTCTGAGATCGGGCAGGCGATCGGCATTGCCGGACCGACACTCAGTGAGCAGGCGGAGATCTTATACCTGGCTCGCTGCCCGGAAGTGGTAACGGCGCAGGAAAGCCTTTTTGACTGCGATACGTACTGGCCAAGGATCAAAGAAGCTGTGGATCAGGCCGTCAATATGTTGGTTGCCATGCGGGAAACGGAAGGGCAGAACATCGTTGGCGACTTTTATCAGCGATTGGATTTCATCGAAGAAAAAGTTAAGGAAATAGAAGTTCGGGCGCCGGAAATTGTAGCAGAGTATCAGGCCCGGCTTAATGAGCGTTTGACGGCGCTTCTGGAAGAAAAAAATATTGCGTCTGATCCGGACCGGGTGCTGCAGGAGGTCGCTATTTTTGCCGATCGGGTAAGCATCACAGAGGAAATCGTGCGGCTGAAAAGTCATTTGACGCATTTCCGTTCCATTTTGGAATCGTCTCAGCCGGTAGGGCGTAAGTTAGACTTTTTGATTCAGGAATTTAACCGGGAAGCCAATACCATCGCATCCAAAGTAAATGATTATAAATTGGCGCAAAAGGCGGTGGAAATCAAGGCGGAGATTGAAAAGATCCGTGAGCAGGTTCAGAATATTGAATAACAGGCTGAACCGATATAGTGCGGAAAAGGCGGCAAAGGTACACTAGCAAAGGAAGACAGGAGAATTGTATGGAAATTAAGTTGATCAATATTGGTTTTGGCAATATTGTATCCGCCAACCGGATCATTGCGATTATCAGCCCCGAGTCGGCGCCGATCAAGCGGATTATTTCTGAGGCAAGGGATAAGGGCGTTTTGATCGATGCGACCTATGGGCGGAGGACTCGCGCTGTGATCGTTACGGACAGCGGCCACGTAATTTTGTCCGCAGTACAGCCGGAAACCGTGGCAAATCGGCTGAATTCTGATACGGAAGAAGACGAAGACTGATGGAAAGAAAATTAACGAAACCACAAGGTTTGCTATTGGTGGTGTCCGGCCCCAGCGGCGCCGGTAAAGGTACGATCTGCAATTTATTAAGGGAAAAGCTGCCGGAACTGGCCTATTCCGTTTCGGTTACTACCCGTCAGCCCAGGCCCGGAGAAGTGGATGGGCAGGATTACTTTTTTAAAACAGTGCCTCAGGTCAAGGACATGATTTTCCGGGGCGAATTATTGGAGTACGCGCAAGTCTACGGGAACTACTATGGCACACCGAAACCCTATGTCCAAAAATTGCTGGATGAAGGCAAGGATGTGCTCCTGGAAATTGATATTCAGGGCGCCTTGCAAATCAAAAAAGTATTCCCGGGCGGTGTGTTTGTGTTTGTGGTGCCGCCTTCATTGGAAGAGTTAAGCGCCCGCATCTATAAGCGGGGTACGGACAGGGAAGACGTGATCCGGCAGCGTCTGGCCGCGGCTACCCATGAATTAGTGTATGCCAATGAGTATGATTACATTATTGTCAATGATGTGGCGGAAAAGGCCGCGGACAGAGTATTGACGCTGTTGGAAGCAGAACGCTACCGGGCGGCAAGAACGTATTTTGTCGTGGATAAGATCATTCATCCCGGCGCGGATAAGTAATAAGAGCAAAAAATAAATCAAATAAGTAAGGCCTGATACAGGCAAAGATCAGCGGAGGTAATAATATGAGCATGGTGGATCCTTCTATCGATTATTTGGCTACCTTAGTGGACAGCAAATATACATTGGCTATTCTGACGGCGAAACGGGCCCGGGAAATGACAAAACCCGGGAGAGTGCTGCCGGAAAAAGAAGTAAGTATTGCGTTAAAAGAAATCGGCTCGCACAAAATCACCTATACCCGAAAAAAATAAGCAGGACAGCAGTTTAATCAAAGACTCCGGTTTGTCTGTAAGGCGAACAGGAGCCTTTCAGGAAGCGGGGAAAAGCAATGTTGAAGGGGAAAAAGATCGTTCTGGGCGTGTCCGGGGGAATTGCGATTTACAAAGTGGTCGATTTGGTCAGCAAATTACGCAAAAAAGGCGCTGAGATACGTGTGGTGATGACAGAAAACGCCGCAAAATTCGTGTCGCCTTTGTTGTTTGCCGAAATCAGCGGTCATAAAGCGGCTGTTTCCATGTGGGACGGCAGAGATGAATTTAATGTGGAGCATATCGCGCTGGCCAATTGGGGCGATGTGCTTTTGCTTGCGCCGGCGACGGCTAATATTTTAGCCAAAATGACCTATGGTCTGGCGGATGACTTATTGAGTACGGTGCTATTGGCCGCGCCCTGTCCGAAAATCGTTTGCCCGGCAATGAATACAGGCATGTACGAAAATGTGGTCACGCAGGCCAATTTGGCTCTATTGCGCAAACGAGGCGTAGAAATTATGGAGCCGGGCTGCGGGGAATTAGCCTGTGGTACTACCGGCGCCGGACGCCTGCCCGAGGTTCCGGAAATCATAGCGACACTGGAACGCTTTTTTGCTTTGCGGGAAGGGGCGATGCGGGGCGTCAAAGTGATGGTTACCGCGGCCGGAACCCGTGAGCCGATCGATCCGGTACGTTTTATCGGCAACCGCAGCAGCGGCAAGATGGGTTATGCCATTGCGAAAGAGGCCTTGCTGCGTGGCGCGGAAGTGGTTTTGATCACGGGGCCGTCAGCTCTTACGCCGCCGCCCTATGCCAGGGTGATAAACGTAGAAACGACGCAGCAAATGATGGATGCCTGTATGGCGGAGTTCCCCGCGGTCGATGTAGTGATCAAAGCGGCTGCTGTGGCGGATTTCAAACCGCGGGAAGTAGCCGGTCAGAAGATTAAAAAAATCCATCCGGAAGATGGTATGACCGTTGTACTGGATCAGAACCCGGATATTTTAAAAACCTTAGGCAGCGTAAAGAAACAACAGTTTTTGGTAGGTTTTGCCGCGGAAACACAAAATCTTCTGGAAAATGCGGCGGCTAAAGTGAAGAAAAAGAATCTGGATATGATCGTTGCCAACGATGTTTCCATGAAAGGCGCCGGTTTTAACACAGATACAAATATTGTCAAGTTTCTTTATCCTGACGGGAAAATTGAAGCGTTGGAAATTTTATCCAAAGATGATGTAGCCGAAATTTTACTGGACCGGGTGATGGAAAAACGCAGCGGTAAAGCGAACGGATGAGGCATGGACGCTTTCCCTGAAGATTTTGGACAGATTTTTATCTGCATGACTTGTAATTACTTGTGAAAAAAATGTGAATGGCATTGCAATGCAGGTAATTATTGATATAATAATTAAGGCAAGTTAATATTACTCATCACGAGCGGTGGAGGGAACTGGCCCGGTGAAGCTGCAGCAACCATTACGAGAGGGTAGCCTCTGGCAAACGGTGCTAAATCCTTACGAGAAATCGCAAGATGAGAATACGTCTGTAATTCCGGATGCTCTCACAAATGCGAGAGCATCTTTTTTCTTTCTTCCGGAAGGGTCAGGACACAAAAGTTTTCTGCCGGAACGACCAGTGGATTCCGGCTTTTTTATGAAAGGAGCATAGGAGTATGCGCAAATTATTTACTTCTGAATCGGTAACGGAAGGGCATCCTGATAAAATTGCCGATCAGATTTCAGACGCTGTGTTGGATGCGATTTTAGAAAAAGACCCCCATGGCCGTGTGGCCTGCGAAACATTGGTGGCTACGGGCCAGATCCATGTAGTAGGGGAAATCTCGACGGAATGCTTTGTGGATATTTCCAAGATTGCGCGGGATACGGTCTTGGAAATTGGCTACGACCGGGCAAAATATGGTTTTGACGGTTCGACCTGCGGCGTGCTGCTGTCAATCGACGAACAGTCCGGTGATATCGCCATGGGTGTGAACAAATCTCTGGAAGCCAGGTCCGGCTCTGCCGCAGAGGATGAGACAGGCGCCGGCGATCAGGGCATGATGTTCGGTTATGCTTGTGACGAAACACCGGAACTGATGCCGCTGCCTATTTCTCTGGCCCATAAGCTGGCCCGTCGTCTGGCTCAGATCCGCAAGGATAAAACCCTGTCATACCTGCGTCCGGATGGAAAGACCCAGGTGACCGTAGAATATGAAGATGAAAAACCGGTACGTGTTGATACAGTAGTGATCTCTACCCAGCATGACCCGGAAGTAACCCGCGGGCAGATTGAAGCGGATATGATCGAACATGTAGTGAAACCGGTGATTCCGGCAGAACTGTTGGATGCCGAAACAAAGTATCTGGTGAACCCCACCGGCCGTTTTGTCATCGGTGGCCCCCAGGGGGACAGCGGCCTGACCGGCCGTAAGATCATTGTGGATACCTACGGCGGCATGGCTCGTCATGGCGGCGGCGCTTTCAGCGGCAAAGACCCCTCCAAGGTGGATCGTTCGGCGGCGTATGCAGCCCGTTATGTTGCCAAGAATATTGTGGCGGCCGGCCTGGCCAGACGCTGCGAGATTCAATTGGCCTATGCGATCGGCGTAGCGCAGCCGGTTTCCATTCTGGTAGATACCTTTGGTACGGGAAAAATTGCCGATGACAAGATCGTCGCTTTAGTTCGCAGGAACTTCTCGCTCAGCCCCACGGGGATTATCCGCAGTTTAGATCTTCTGCGTCCGATTTACAAGCAGACGGCTGCGTATGGACATATGGGTCGTACAGATATCGACCTTCCCTGGGAACATACGGATAAAGCCGCTGCCTTAAAAGAACAGGCAGGGATCTGAATTAAATAAAAAGAACGGGGCTGTAACATTCGTTACGGCCCTTTTCCTGTTAAACGTCTTGCGGAAAAGCGATTTTCGTTACGCCGGAATCCTGTGTAAGGAGAAACAATGTCCTATTTTGTCTATATTCTGCGCTGCGCAGATGCTACTTATTATACCGGTTATACCGATAATGTAACCAAACGTCTGGCAGCCCATAATGCCGGTAAAGGCGCTAAATACACCCAGGGACGCGTCCCCTGTATTCTTGTATACAGGGAGTCCTTCGAGGATAGATCAGGTGCGCTGAAAAGAGAGTGGCAGATCAAACATAAAATGACGCGCGCACAAAAAGAAGAACTGATTCGCGCCTATGAAGAGAATAGTTTACAAAATTGCAAAAAAGTATTATAATCAGCGTATATTGAATCAAAATAGTGCATCAGATATCAGGTGAATTATTATTTCTCTTGCGTTATTTATCGGCATGCGGAATGATTTTAAGGGATTCTTCTGCCTTGCTGCAGGGTTCGATGGATTGTGACTTTTGACGACGTTGGAACTTACCCGTGCGAGAAAGGACTGATTAAAATAGGATTGACATCAAGGCAAAAACAGATTGCAGAGATCGTAAGACTGGAAGGGCCGATCACCGGTCAGCATATTGCCGATAAGTTGAGCGTGACCAGAGCTGCGCTGCGCTCCGATCTGGCGATCCTGGTTATGAGCGGCATCGTTGACGCGCGTCCTAAAGTGGGGTATTTTTTTACCGGAAGAAGTACGTTGGGGTTACTGACGGAAGAAATTTCTGATATTACCGTAGCGGACATTCAATCCATGCCGGTAGTAGCTAAAAATACACAAAGCGCCTATGAGGCGATTGTCAGCATGTTCGTAGAGGATGTCGGTTCTGTCTATGTAGTAGATGAAAAAAATTTACTGACCGGCGTGGTCTCCCGCAAAGATTTGCTGAAACTGGCGGCTAATAACAGCGGTGATTTAAAATCAGTGCCGGTGGTGATGGCGATGACGCCGTTATCGAAAATGATCATGGTTACACCGGAAACAACGGTGGCCGTGGCGGCTCGCAAAGTGATCGACAATCAGGTCGACAGCCTGCCTGTGGTCAAATGCGTTGATGAAAAACAGAAATGCTACGAGGTATTAGGACGCATCACCAAAACTAATTTTACACGGTTATTCGTTGATATCGCAGAAGGAAGGGGCGTGGGTTATCATAAACGCTAAAAACCCGGCTATTTATGCTTTGTCTGATTCTGTAGGAGGAACCGCGGAATCAGTGATTAAAGCGACCACCAGTCAGTTTACCGAGACGCAGTTTGATGTGGTAAGGGTTCCCTATGTAAACAGCAAAGAACAGATTGATAAAGTTTTGCAGGAAGCTTCAGAACATCATGCCGTCGTTTGTTATACTATCGTCAGTCCGGATTTACGGGAACATCTTGTAGCCCGTTCCGCCGGTCTTGGATTACAGGTAGTGGATGTGCTGGGACCCATGTTGCAAAGCATCGCCAAACAGTTTGTGCTGCACCCCAGAAACCAGGCCGGCTTAATGCACACGCTGGACCATGAATATTTTAAACGGGTAGAGGCAATCGAATTTGCCGTTAAATACGATGACGGCAAAAATCCGTTAGGACTTTCCCAGGCGGATATTGTTCTGATCGGGGTCTCCCGTACTTCCAAAACGCCTTTATCCATGTATCTGGCAAACAAACAGCTGAAAGTGGCCAATGTGCCTTTAGTGCCGGAAATTACGCCGCCGCCGGAACTGTTTAAAGTGCCCCATAACCGGATCATCGGCTTGTTGATCGATCCCTACAAACTGATTGATATCCGGTGTACCAGACTGCAGACCATGGGCCTTTCCGATAAAGCCACCTATGCGGATATCGATCGCATTAATGAAGAATTGGAATATGCCAAGGCGATCATGCGCCGGGTGCATTGTACGGTGATCGACGTGTCCAACCGGGCGATTGAAGAAACAGCCGGCATTGTGCTTGATTATTATTACAAGAACAACACGAAGCGCGCCTGATTGTGTGATCCGGAGCGATTGGAACAAATAGCATCGGTTTGCGCGGTAAAAAGCGTCTGACCGGTTCATCACGATCAGAATCGCAAAATTGATTAAGGACAGTATTGATTAAGGACAGTTGGAATCGTATAATCCGATTAAGCGGACACGATAAATCGAAAAACCTCTGTTTGCTGTACGGTGACTTGACCGTAAGGCGGACAGAGGTTTTTAGTTGTAAATCGGATAAAAAGTAAGAAATTGAGAAAAAACGCAGTAATTTTAAGGAAAAAGAGGATTTTTTCCCCTAACAGAGAATATAGCTATTGTAAGAGCGATGATAAGGAGCGGAGCATGGACCAGAAATATGATGATTTTAAACGCCGGGTAAAGGAAAGCTCCGACATTGTGGAAGTCATTTCTTCCTACATCTCATTGCAGAAGCGAGGTCGCTATTACTGGGCCTGCTGCCCCTTTCACGGAGAAAAGACGCCCTCTTTTTCAGTGGATAAAGAACGGCAGTTTTTTTACTGCTACGGGTGCCATACCGGCGGAGATGTATTCAGTTTTGTAGAAAAAATTGACAATTGCTCTTTTTCCGAAGCAATCAAGGCGCTGGCCAATCGGGCGAATATTCCCATTCCGGAAACGCACCGGAGCCGACAGGATATACTTCGGGAAGAAAAGCGTAAGGAACTATATCAGGTCAATGAACTGGCCTGCCGCTATTTTTCCGCGTGTCTGGAAAAAACCGAGTACGGGAAAAAGGCAAAAGACTATTTTCATAATCGGGGGATAACCGACGAAATCATCAAACAGTTTTCTTTAGGCGTATCCTTACCGGGCTTTCATTCGTTGCAGCTGAATTTAAGCAAAAAAGGCTGCAAACCGGAACAAATGCGGGAAGCCGGGTTGATCCGTTCAAAGAACGGTCGCGATCTGGATGCTTTTATCGGGCGGGTGATGATTCCCATCAAAGACCCCCGCGGACGGGTGATTGCCTTTGGCGGAAGGGTAATGGGAGAGGGGCTGCCCAAGTATCTGAATACAGGGGAGACGGAGATTTTCCCCAAGCGGGAGACCCTTTTTGCCATGGATGTAGCGGTAAAGGCCATACGGGAAGCTAAGGAAGCGATCGTAGTAGAAGGCTATATGGATGCCATAAGTCTTCATGCCGCCGGTATCAATCGTGCGGTGGCATCTTTGGGCACCGCATTCAGTGAGCAGCATGCCAGGCTGCTGCACCGGATCACGGATACGCTTGTGTTTGCGTATGACAGCGATGACGCCGGACGACGCAATGCCGTTCGGGCGGTAGGGATCGCCAAAAAAGAAGGCCTTATTGTTAAAGTCCTGAATGTTCCGCAGGGAAAAGATCCGGATGAGTTCGTCCGGCATGCGGGTAAAGAGGCCTTTGAAAAGTTGGTTAAAGAAGCCCGGGATGGAACGGAATTCCAGATCCGCTACACCATCTCGCAAAATAATATTTCGGAATTAGCAGGAAAAGTGCAATGTGTGTCGAATATAATCCCGTATCTGCGTGAATGCAAAACTGACATTGAAGTAGCAGGTCACATAAAGTTCTTAGCCCAGCAGCTGATGATCGACGAAGGCCTTATTTTCGGGGAATATCGTAAAAAAAGCGGCGCTGCGGCAACAGGACGTGCATCTTCTTCGGTGCCGGTTCTGCCGGAGACAGGAAAGACGAAAATCGATGCCTTAACCCAGTCGGAGAGCAAGTTATTAGCGTTATTCTTCCGGTATCCGGAGCTGTTGGATTTTTACAGCGACAGGCTGCAGAAGACCGGTTTTGTTTCCCCCGTTCGTCAGAGCATATATGAAAAACTATGGGAGATGAAGGAAAAGACCTTCTCTGACATACAAGAGGCTCTGTTTCTGGAAGGGGACGAAGCGATCTGCAGGGAGACCGCCAGAATATTAGCCGAATCAGATCGTCCTGTGCCAAAAGAAGTGCGCGTTCAGGCCGCCGAAGATTGTCTGCGGAAAATGGAACGCAGCGCTTTGCAGCAGGAGTTTGAGGAACATCGGCGTTTGGCCGAGACGTACAGCAGTCTCAATGATGCCAGATACATTGAAGAATTGAGAATTTGCAATGAATTAAGAGGGAAAATCACAAAGCTTTATGGCAACTAACAGAAAAACATCCAACAAAAAATTGAACACGGAAACCGCCGCAGATTTGAAGAAAATTTCCCAATCCGAGAAAAAGACGGAGAAGAAAGGGAAAAAGATTCTGACGCCTGTGGCAGAGGAAAAAGCAGAAATTTTGCTGCCTGTGGAAGAGCCTGCCAAACCGGTAAAAAAGAAAAATAAAGCAGGCAAGGACAGTGCCAAATCCACAAAGAAAGCAGAGACGCCAAAAACATCCTCTAAAGCAGGCAAAGAAGTGCGGGAAAAAGCTGCGGATCACCCCTCCAAGACAGCGAAAGAAGCGAAGAAAACGGCGGAAAAGAAAGCGGGTTCTGGTATTGCTTTGCCTAAAACAAAAGCAAAAGCAAAAGTGGAACGGGTAACATCTGCCGCCAAAGCTGTCAATCCTAAAAAGAAAAACGATAAACCGCAACAGGCGGCAGAAGAACAAGGTGTGAACGAGGTGAAAGCGGCATTCTCCGAAGAATTGCTGGCGGCAATGCCGGAAGGCTTTCCGTTAGATAAGCTTCTGGAGCTGGAAGGCCGGGCGAAAAATAATAACAATATGATTTCCGATGAAGAAATAAACGACGTTCTGCCGGAAGGCATTAACACATCGGAAGCCGTAGAATTTGTGATTGATTGTTTGCAGAGCAAGGGCATTAATATAAGCTATTTCAAAGACGATGAAGACAGTAATGACGCGTTACCTCCCGTGGAGGATGAAGAAGCTGTCAAAGAAAATGAAGAAATCACGGAAGCGGAGTTAGCAACTTCCATGTCGGTACCTGACGGTATCAACATCGATGATCCGGTGCGCATGTACCTGAAGGAGATCGGCAGAGTGCCTTTGCTGCAGAGCGAGGATGAAGTGGAACTGGCTAAGCGGATGGATAAAGGCAAACAGGCGGAATTCGTTTTAGCCGGTAAGTCCGTCGCCGCCGAAAATACTGCGTTTAATGCAAAAACAGCGCTTACGAAAATGCTGCAGCGTCTGAATGAACTTCTGAAGACCGAATGTGCCGCGGCAGAGTTGCGTTCTATTCCTTTTGCGTTCCGCAAGTTTTCCGCTAAACGGGCGGCCGGTGAAGAATATACGGCCGAGGACTTTGTATCTGCTGCCGAACTGTTTACGAAAAGTGAACGGAGCCGCATGCTGAGCCTCTTGGAAGAGGAAGGGGTCGACTGCGGGGATTGGGAAAAATTCGTGCAGCCCAGATCAGAGCAGATCGAGCCGGAACCGGAGAATATTTATGAGATTCGAGCCATTTTAAATTTATTGGAAGTTCGTTTGCAGAATTCAACGAATAAAACCAATTTGAAGAAGTACGATACGGCCAAAGAGAGCTATGCCAAACTGTTGATCGATCTGAAAGAGCAGGGAGATGCGGCAAAACGCTGTTTGTCCGAGGCAAACCTGCGCCTGGTGGTCAGCATTGCCAAGCGTTATGTAGGGAGAGGTATGCTCTTTTTAGATTTAATTCAGGAAGGAAATCTCGGGCTGATTAAAGCGGTTGAAAAGTTTGACTATAATAAAGGGTTTAAATTCAGTACCTATGCTACCTGGTGGATCCGGCAGGCCATTACCCGCGCCATCGCCGATCAGGCCCGTACTATCAGAATCCCGGTGCATATGGTGGAAACCATAAATAAACTGATTCGTGTATCGCGTCAGTTGCTGCAGGAATTGGGGCGGGAGCCATTGCCCAAAGAAATTGCAGAACAAATGGAAATTACAGAAGAACGGGTGCGGGAAATTATGAAGATCGCCCAGGAACCGGTTTCTCTGGAAACCCCGATTGGCGAAGAAGAAGATTCGCATTTAGGCGACTTCATTGAAGATCATGACGCGCCGGCGCCTGCCGATGCCGCTTCTTTTGCGCTGTTGCGGGAGAAACTGAACGAAGTGCTGAATACGTTAAGTCCTCGTGAGCGTGAGGTATTGGAGTTACGCTTCGGTTTAAAAGACGGCCGGCAGCGTACATTGGAAGAAGTGGGACAACACTTTGGCGTGACGCGGGAAAGGATTCGTCAGATAGAAGCCAAGGCCTTGCGTAGATTGCGCAGTAAACGATGCACTCAGCTGCGTGATTTTGTAACAGACTGATTCCTGCTTTCTGATCCGCTCTATAAATAGTAATCTTTCTTGACATGAGCAATAAGTTCGAGTACAATATTTATTGTTCGACACGGGCCTATAGCTCAGTTGGTCCAGAGCCGGCGGCTCATAACCGCTTGGTCGTAGGTTCGAATCCTACTAGGCCCACCAACAAGGCTGGTAGCCAAACCACTCACTTCGTCAAGACTGATGCGGGTTTCGGCTTTATCCATAGAGTATCTGACGACAAGATGGTCTTCAAAAAGGAACACTTGATCCGCAAATACTTCAATCAGTTTTCCGGAATAAAACGGATCAGAAATTTCTCCGTTTTTGTATCCGGAAAGAAAAGCAATTACATCTTGCTCTGTAAATCTTGGAGCTTTAAGCTGTTCGGTAGCAATCATACCGAGCAGCTTTTTTTCTTGCGCCTCAAGCTCGTGTAATCGTTCCTGCAATGATTCTGATACAAATCCACTCTCGATCGCTTTAAAAACGTTCTTACGGCGAAATTGGACGTCTGCGAGCTGATGCCGGAGTTCGGTACAGTTTGATTCCTGCTCGAACACCTCTTCCTGATATTTGATTGTTTCTTTTGCCAGCTTCCGGATGATGTCATCCTGCAGGAATTGTTTTTTGATCGCCAGGGCGACTGTTTCTTCCAGGGCTTCGGCCCGGATCGCAGGGGAGTGGTTAAGGCCTTTTCCTTTGCAACGATAATATCTGTACTTGTTTCCCTGGTGCCCGCTGCCGGAATTGCCGACCAGCATCTTACCACAGTATCCGCAGAAGGCTTTCTGACTAAGCAGGTATTTCTCCGGCTTCGCCTTCGGGTAATTACTCCGGCGCTTTAGGATCCTTGCTACGGCATCAAACGTATCCTGATCGATAAGCTGCGGCATACCTCCCGGCACCTCAATGTCTTTGTAAATATAAATACCAAGGTAGCGCCGGTTCCGGAATGTAGTAGTCAGCCAGTTGTTATAACGGGAATATCCGAGATCCGCCATGTACTTTAAAATTTCCGCATACTTTTTGCCGGCGGCGGCCATCTCAAAAATGTGTTTTAAAACCGGCGCCTGCGTCTCATCCACGACAAAGCGGTGTGTGGTCTTATCAATTTTATAGCCGAAGAGAGGCTTGCCATTGGCCAGGCATTTCCTGGCATTGCCGTCCATGCCCCGGCGCACATTCTCCGATAAGTTTTCGGAATACATCTGCGCCATGGATTCGTAGAGCGCCTCCATAACAACGCCTCCCGGACCATCGGGGATAGGTTCTTTCACCGGGACGACCTTCACCCCATAATCTTTTAATTTCTTTTTATAGATAGCCGCATCGAAACGGTTTCTGGCAAAGCGATCCGTCTTGTAGATCAGAACCTGTGTAAACTGTTTTTTAGCAGCGTCCTTAATCATCAGCTGAAACTGGGCCCGTTCGTCCGTAGTGCCGGACAGCGCCCGGTCAGCATAGGTTTTAATCACGGTCAAGGAATTAGCCTGAGCGTATTCAGTGCATTCCCGGATCTGGTCCTCAATGGAAGCATCGCGCTGTTTATCGGAAGAATATCTTGCGTAGATTACTGCGTTCATTTTTTCTCCTTTATGTGATACAATAAAAGGACAGAGTACACCCTTGTTGAGAGACGTGGGGCCTGCCTGACCGTTCGGAGTGGCCGCTCCGGGCGGTCTTTAAATCTGATTTATGGGGTTTGATATTTTACATAGCTTAGTATAAAATAATAATGACTAAGGTAGATAGGAAGGAGCTGATTTTATGATAAACCATGTTGATAATTATCTAAAATGGCTTAAAGAGAACATGAAACAAACTGTAATCAGCTCTAACCTTGTAGAATTGACAACTCCGTTTTTGGATCGTCATAACGATTACACTCAAATTTACCTAGAAGAACAACCTGATCAAAGCTATATTATTTCAGACCGAGGATATACGGTTACTGATTTGAAGCTTTCCGGCGTTGACATGACTACTGATAAACGCTCAGCAATTTTTCAACAAATTCTAAATCGTTTGGGGATTCAATTTGATGTACAATCAGATGTGCTCTATCTGAAATGTTCTCGAAATCGGATTCCAGAAGCCCAACATACATTGCTGCAGGGTATGCTTGATATCAATGATATGTTTTATCTGAATACGGAAACCGTAGTAAATCTGTTTTACTCTGATGTAAAAGAGTTTTTTCAGGCAAACTCTATTTATTTTTCAGAGGATATGGAAATTCGAGGTCGCTCAGGCCTATCTCATAGTTTTCCCTTTTTTATTCAGAATAACAAGACTCATCCTGATCGGTTTGTCCGTTTGTCCAATCGTTTTACCCGATCAGAAGCAGAGCGCTTTATGTTTGCCTGGGAAGATGTAGCGCAGATACGTAATGCGAAAGGGAAATCTTCATCATTGATTATACTGATTAACGATACAAAAAAGATTAATGAAGAACTGCTTGCTAATGTAATACAATATGATTCGAATATCATCCCTCTGCCATGGTCAACCCGGGAAACAAAGCTTAAGCTATTTGCTTAGAATAAAGAGCAAACGGTTATTGGGTATCTTGCAATGTTGCATAAGCGTGTGAACGCTTCAAAGCAGCGCTCGTTGTCCGGAGTGATTAAGTCTTGAAGGTTGAATGTCAACTTACATTCTTTTAAAATTTGTTTTAAACGGGGGTCTGAAAGCGAATAGGCCCAAGCATCTAAGTAACCTTCTTGATATACATGAAGGTGAGTACTACTTATCACATCGCCGTCAGGATTCTTATGGGGCTTTGTATCCACATCAAACCGTAATAACACAATTGCTTTCCGCACCCTGTTCTGGTAGGTAATCCGGGAGAGGGTGCAGTTTTTTTTGTTGATATCCAATAGATACTCTTCATGCGTATTTTGTCCAGTTGCAGCCAAAGATACACAGCTTCCATTATCAGGGAAGGTGAAACTATCTTGCTTAAATATCTTCACCTCACCCATAGAATCTAAAAACTCCTGATGCGATAACGGGGATTTATTCATTATTATTTGCCCTTTCTCTTTTGTCTCACGGCCGCCCTTGGGTGGTCTTTTTTCTTTGCTTGATTTTTTACCGGGAAAGTATAAATACTTGTTTCATATGTGTCACAAGTTTTATATACTTTTTCAGTAAAAAAACAAGTATAACAAGAATTTACGTGAAAAAAACAAGCGAATAACATCTTTGTTTTGAACTTGTGCAAAATTTGCACATACTGAATCTCTCTTCGGTCAGCTAAGCCGGAATAGATAACATCTTTTTTACCGCCCGGGTGTTGCGGCGATACGCATCCACATCAGTGGATACATAAGTCAACTGACCTTTGCCGGGATTCAGATCAGACAGGTTAGACGGGGCCGGGATATCTTGCTTGTTTTCAAGGAGACTTACCAGATAAAGCCCCAGCGCTTCCTGTGCCAGTTCCATAGTTTCTTCCAGCGTAGAGCCATATGTCTGGCATCCTTATAAATCCGGGAATTCAATCCAGAAACCATCTTCCTTGTGTAAAATAGCGGGATACACTTTTAACATGATGAAACTCCATTCATTTCTTTTTGTCTTTATTAATTTTAAACGAAGTGTCTTTTGCCAGCTTTTTTTCTTCAGAAGCTACTCGCCGTTCTAACTTTTTGATATCTTCTTCTGGAGGAAGGCTTTCTGGCGTAATTCCACGTTGTCCTAACATGCCACGTACGGCTCGGTTGTTATGCACATGTTCTGCTGTAATGGAGCGCTCGCCTTGCAAGTCTTTTTCTTCTGTATTGTAGTTTGTCATTTCTGTTGCAAGATTTTTGGCAGCGACGGTAAGGGTAGGGAGGAAATCCGCTAATGGACGCTTGGGATTTATTCCTAACAGCGCCTTCATAGAAGCAGTAGACTTGCCAAACAACGCAGCATCCCCGGCAGAGCGGATTCTTGCGAACCCTGCGTCGTCAACGCCTCGTTCATAGATGTTTTTAGACAAGCGGGTTTCAGATCGTTTTAAACGATCTCGAGTTTCCAGTCGGCGCAAAAGGTTGATTCGATCTTCAATTAATTCCTGTTTCCGCGTTTGTAGAGCAAAGTAGCTTTGTGCGAAAGCAATTTCGTCTTTTCTGGGATCGCCGTTTTGCGCTATAAGATAGCAGGCATAGCGGGTAAGCTTCGTATCCTCAATAGAACGTTGGCTGTCGCTTCCCAAAGTGACCATTTTGTTGACGTCAACAAAATGGTTTGGAACCAGTCCTGTTGCAATCTCACAAGATATCTTTGCTTTCTCAATTACCTTAGTGAAATTACGCCATTCTGAATAGCCTAATGCAACCTGCAATTCCCGGGCGTACCAAAATTCAATGCCGCTTTCTTCGTCAAGATGAGCCATGGAATCAAAACGGCTCTTTAATTCAGTGATTAATCCTTTTTCCATAATGATCCTTTCCCCCGCTTCGGAGAGTGGCTTTTTATTTTACGCTTCTCCTAACTTCAACTACCTTGCCAATGCCACGTTGTGAGTGCCGGTTAGTGATTCATTTTCCATCTTTCAACTTCGCGATTTACTGCACGTGCAGCATCATCTCTGGCATTAATGATAGTCTTAATATCATTGTCACAGGCATTTATATAGGCTTGCCCTTCGTCAATGTATCGGCCTACTTCTTCATAGGTTGCATCGAAAGGCAAGTATCCATTGAAGCTTGGATAATAAGATCCTATATTAGAATGTCCAGAGTAGTAAGCAAAGGCTACGCTACTTATCCATAAAACGGATATGATTGTCATGGTGAGAGTCTTTTTCATGAGGCTACATCTCCTTTGTTTTTGCCAAATATGGCATTCCCCGCGCGGCCGGGCTAGCTGCTTGGTTGAATCCGTTTTGCGTCAAAATAAAAACTGATGATGAATATCATTGCGGTTAATAAATCTAAATGTAGCCAAACACCCCTTGTGAAATGAACTGTTATCACTGGATTAAATAATATGGCTACAAAACCAAATATCCATACCCCGCTATTTTGATGTAAAAGGCTGTATCTAAAAGCAGACCATGAAGCAAACAGGGTTATTACGATTCGTAAAAGCGTGTACACTCCGTTAGGGAACGGGGAGAATATGACGATGAACAGCAAGAAGAGAATGGATAGAAATTTTCCTACCATGAGATTATCTTTAAATAGTTCCTTTATTAGATTTAAGTTATTTTTTAAGGTATAGAATATTTGAATGAATGCAGCGCATATTAGGGCAGAGCCAGAGGCAATAACTATTCGATAACCTATATCTTTAGTTCCAAATATTCCAATACCAAAAATAACATTGAGAATTGCAACGGCTGTTATTATGAGCAGCCATTTTTTAATTCCAAATGCTTCCTCATTTTTCTTTGCGGACTTGCCATTAAAAAAGACTTTTTTAATGGCAAGTATTAAGATTAGCGGGACCATGAAGGTTAGGAAAACTTTCTTTCTTTGATCCCATTGTCTGTCCTTTACCTCCTGTTCGGAAAGGAAGTCAAAGTTATGTTTCCCTACTGTCCACTTTTTCTTTTCTGGCTCTGGCACTAAGCCTCGATTATGATATTTTTCAAACTCTGCATTTAATTCTTTTAAACGCTCTTTATCCATAGTACGCTGAGGCGCATATTTATAATTGTCCGCCTCATCCTGTGTAGGCATCGTGTCAGGATTTATGCCAAAACCGCGCAGCTTCGCTTCATTGTTAAGTTCTTTTAATTTATTTTCGCTTAACTGTGCAATCTGAAAGCCGCTTCTATGGGAAGTATCATGGTTTTCTCTGTTAGTAGCTTCAACAAAAGAGCAAAACAACACTATTGCACTAACAGCAATGGTACAACAAATTAGGCGAAGCAATCTTGTAGAGATCACGTGAACAATACCTCCTTACAAACTTCTTCGTACTTCAACTACCTTGCCAATAATCTGTACAGGCAATTCCTCAATTTGTTTCTGATTGTAAAAGTGAGGAGAGTAGACAGCAACATTTTTACCAATTAACATAAGGCCATCCTCATGGATCTTGATTTCCTTGACCGTTGCTTCGTCGCCGTTGACTAACACAATCACAATATCCCCGCTGTCGGCTGCTTCTTGTTTCCTGACGATGACAATATCTCCGTCCAGCATAAACGGCTCCATGGACTTACCACGTACTCGCAGAGCGAAGTATTCGCCTTTCCGTGCCATTTCAGGGGTAATTTCTTCGTACCCTTCGATGTCTTCAATTGCTTCCAGCGGTATGCCGGCCACGACTCGACCCAGGATAGGAATACGAATACCCTTAATACGGGGAGGGGGTGGAGAATCTAAGGAAACATCAAGGGTATCTTTTATACTAACCAGCTGATCTTCGTCCAGTTGACTGAATAATTCTCGTAAGGAAATATTCATAGCCAGAGCGCAGGATTTTAAAGTTGCGCCTGAGGGAACAATAGGTTTGCCGGTACTACTATTTATATTTCGCTCAAGCATTGAAATATATGCTTTGCTTAAACCTGTTTTTTGGGCGAAATCTCCCATAGATAATCCATGGCTTTTTCTATATAATTTAATAATTTCACCTATTTTCATAGTAATAGTCCTTTCCTTTTTGTTAAGTTGATTATACACCGTTAAAAAATATTTGTAAAGTGAACTTGACAAGAGCGGAAAAGATTGCTATATTTAAATCGTAAAGTACACTTTACGGAAAGGGGGAATCATATTTTGCAAAAGTTGAAAGAAATTCGGGAACGGAAAAAAATGACGCAGGAAGAGCTTGCAGCTAAGTCTGGTGTATCGAGAGTAACAATTTCTATGCTTGAATCGGGAGCACAAGACGATGCGAAAGCTAGTACGTTAGCTAAGCTCGCTGATGCGTTAGATGAGCCTATGGAGTCTTTTTTTTAATCTGTTTGTACAGTGCACTAAACAATGACGTTAAGCAGCCCCTAAGGGGGTGGGAAAGCGGTGAGAGGGGGTGAATATGATGTTTAACGGTAAAGTAATTCCGAGAGACTATGTCCAATTACGAGATGTTGTTATGCAGTTTTTGTCTGTACATAAATTAACGATTCAAGAAGCATCGCTCGTGCTGTACCGGTTAGAACAAGACTTACAACGACAAGAGTGTAGTGGAATAATTACAGAAGATTTGCGTGAGGGGGAGACAGAAATAAAAGAAACCGACCCCAAAGGAGCCGGTTAAATTGGCACTATTCTAAGGATTTTTTGGCAGAATCGTTGCCACAAATTATGTTCTTCCACGCAGCTTCGCCTGTTAAGGCTGCTACAAAAATTTTATCGTTGGTATCCATGAAGCGCGTTAGGTCGTCTCTTACCTTTGCACACGACCATGTTGTGGAAATTAGCCAACAAGACTCTGTGACTTTAGAAACTTTGGGATACTGCTTAATTCGGTCGATTAAGGCAGCGTAGTTTTGACCAGGGTTACATAAATCATAAGTCACGATTTTTGCGGATGTCATGATGGCGCTCCTCCTTTCTGTCCAAGATTTACAACGAAGCGGTTGTATGAATTAAGTATAGCACAGATTAGGACAGTACCGTCAGCGGTGAGAGGGGCGTAAAGTAAAAACACGGAAGCGCGTGTACGCTCCCGTGTCATCGACTTAAAAGAAGTTTGGTAGGCTTCTAATAAGTCCCCGGCTTTTTAATCAGTAGGAATTGCAGTTCCGGATTGATTCATCCTTGGTGGCGCCTTTGGAAGAATTTCACGCACCGGAACACGGGTTACCATTCCGTTTCTTAGTCCCCCTCATCACTATGGTGGCGATCTTAGAATCGGTACGTTAAGAAAAATCGCAAGAGCGTTAGGCGTTGATGTTAGAGAGCTGCTTTAACTAAAGTGTCAGCGGTGAGAGGGGGTGAAATGAATGAGTAATTATGATGAACTGAAAACGGCAGCACAACCATTAGTGGAGTATATCCGCAAAAAGTATACGCCCATGACTACGGTTATAGTCACAGGCGCAGGAGTGGAAGTGCTGTCCACGGAAGTGCACGTTCCATTTGAGGATGATTGGGATTAGCGGATACGGACCTCTCCGGTACCTTTTAAATGGGTATGAACGAAAGAACCTTTTGATGGTGCGTTAAGGAATTCATGGAAAAGTCGTTCCGAACATCCCGGATAACGATACGCATAGCCGTTATGAAAATGGACTTCAATAACTCCATCTTCATACCCAATGGAATCAACATTGGAAGAATCAACAGAGATCAACTTCATAAAAATAACCTCCTTTCTGTCCAAATTTACTTCCGGATTGAGAATGGCACTTCACAAAGCGGATGTATGAATTAAGTATAGCACAGAAGGAGTGACGTCGGTAGCGCCGGCAGAAAGGTGAGAGGGGGTGAGGGGGATGAATGAAATAAAAAAAGCGCCTTGCGGTAACAAGGCTTTGCGATTAGAAAAATTCTTAAAAAAGAGAAGTAAATGGCTGGAGATCAGAGGTATTCGATTTTCCCGCCAAGCTCAAGGTAGTCGGTTTTTACAGTAGAGATTAATCTTTCTGTGGTTTGGAGTTCTCCTTCCAAAAATACATCGTATTTTTCTGTTTTCTGTGAGAGCAAGATGTCTTTGTAAGCCAACAATGCATTGTGGAGAACAGCGAGTTCTAACATGTTTAGCTTCTCCGTGTTAGTCACCTCCTTTCTTATGAGGTGATTATACCACGAACAAATAGCAGGCAGCAGAAAGGAGAGAGGAGGAAGATGAAATATTTAAAATTGATATTACTCTTATTAGTTATTTACCCGTTGGCTTTGTACGTTGTTAACTTTTGGATGTCACGATAGGAAGGGAGGGGGAACCGATGGATTCACATTTTACTTTGACGTTAGCTGATGTTGTGTTCATCCTTAGCGCTTTCACTATCCTGCACTATAGTCTGCTCTCTGGTTTTCTTAGGATGTATTCGGAAGAAAGAGATAGACGAGAGAATATCGAAAGGGATCATATAAATCGAAGTTAGAAGAAATGAAGCCAAGCAGGTTGACGCCAAGGACGCAACAGAGAAAAGAGTACAAAAGAAAACGGTATTAAGATCTAACGCACGCTCTGGGCAGGTGATCAAGCCTACCACACAGCCAACAATAAAAAGCAGGTTATAAAAGCTTCGTCTGCTGATTTGGTTATCAAAAAACTTCTCCCGGAGAAAATCCACTGTGGGGGAAACGTAGGTTTCAAATCCAGCATCGATCAGTTTGGTAACAAAAATAGCAAGTATGAGAGTGGCGACAGATTTGAAATTTGTATTAACAGAAACAAACTGGGAAATTTGAGCATAGATATCCAAAAACGATCACGTCCTTTCTAAAGAGGATTATATCACAAAGCGAGGTGAGGAAAATGCGTAAAATAGATATCCCGCAGTACAAGATGCGCTTGCTGGCAATGGCCACGTTGGAAGCAATGAAAGCACATGAGGATAAAAAAGAAGCATCGATGATGGCAGAGTATGAAGCAGAAAGGGGCGTGATGAAAAATGCTGAAACTGGTAGCGATATTAGCATTAATCACTGCTACTTGCCTGTGGGACTTTAATCCGGCGGGGCATGTAGATGAGATCGTATATACCGTACACACAGGCGATACGGTCTGGGCTGTGGCAGAGCGTTATGCAGATTGTCAGGTAAAGACGCTGAATGAATTTGTGTTTGAAATCAGTGAAAGAAATCAACTGTCCGGCAAGCAGATTTATCCGGGCGATAAATTAGTAATTCCGCTGTGGACAAGAGCGGAAGCGCAATAAAAAAAGCCCCATCAGAGCGGCAACTCTGACGAGGCACAGAAAAAATTCTACAACTAAAGTATATCACACGGCCCGGTTCGGCGCAACAGCAGCAGGAACGAAGAAGTAACTACGCTATATCACAAGCCCGGGCCGTGTTTTGAGGAGGCAATATATGAGAACAAAGAAAGAAATCCTACAACGCATACATAGACTCTGCTTACAGATGGCAGTGTATACACACCGCAATCCGTTCGGACTTCTGTCGGAAATATCTCAATACTATTATGATCAGCTGCGAACAGAAGCGAAAGCGCTTGCTTGGGTCGCCGGCCTGACATACAAAGATTATAAGACTATCTATGCTACAGCGGAAAAAGAGTATGAAGAAAAATATGAAAAGATAGTAAATGGGTTTGAAGACGAATAGAGAAGGTCAGGTTTTGAGGAGGCCGTATATGAAACTGATCACATTGAAATTAAGCATGTTTAAAGGAATTAAAGACTTTGAACTGAATTGTAATGGACAAAACTACAATGTGTATGGGGATAATGCCACCGGGAAAACGACATTGAAAGATGCGTTGAACTGGTTGCTGTTCGACAAAAATTCCGCAGACAAAAAAGACTTTGACATTATGCGCATCGAACAGGGGGAAGTAGTGCATAAGACAGAGCCGACGGTAGAAGCCGTGTTCGACATGGAAGACGGGCGAACGGTTCAGTTGAAAAAAGTTTATAAAGAAAAATGGACGAAGCCCCGGGGACAGCTTGCTGAAGTGATGGCAGGCCACACGACTACATACTATATCAATGAGGTGGTCAAGGGCGCTACGGCATACCGGAATTTTATCAATTCGATTATCGATGAGAACAAATTCAAGGTATTGACGGAACCTCGGTATTTTAATGAAACCCTGTCGGTGGATGAGCGAAAAAGAATTCTGTTAGACATCATCGGCGGCGTGGATCAGGCTGTTATTATCGGCAGCAATCCGGACTTGCGGGAATTGGGCGCCGCATTGCACGGACGCAGCGTGGAAGAACAGGCTGCGATGACGAAAACTTCTTTGCGAGAAACAAAAAAACAGATTGATGAAATCGCGCCGGCGATCCGGGAATGTGAGAATATGAAGCCGTCGCAGGATGTGGCGAACTTGGGACTATATGAAGCACAGGAAGCTCGGGTGCGGGAAAGAATCACACTGATCAATAGTCAGATTGCTGCGGCAAAAGCCGGTAAGGTGGACAAGTATCTGTTAGATCAGTACAACACGAAATGCAAGGAGAAGGTCGACAAAGAAAAAGAAGAAGCTGGCAAGTTGGGCGCAGAACGGTCCGGGCTGTTATCCGAAGTCCGCGAAGCGGAGCAACGCCTTGCTGTGACAGAAGCAGACCTGCGTAATGTGCAGGGATCTATCGCCAAGTTAGGAATGGAATTAGAAAATTGTAATAACAAACGAGAATATCTAATCAGGGAATTCAAAGAAGAAAAAGCCAGGACGGCGCATGTTGAAGATATTCATACTGTATGTCCTACCTGCGGACAGAGTTTGCCGGTGAACAAAGTGGAAGAAGCGAAACGCAGACAGGAAGAAAATGTGGCCGAGTTTAATCTGCAACGGTCGGAAAAGCTGAAAGAAATAAACGAACAGGGCAAGGCGAATACAGTAAGAATCACGGAATTGAACAATCAGATCACGGCTTTGGCTACACAAAAAGCAGCGCTTGACCAGGAGTGCCGACAACGGAAAGAGGACACTGAAAAAAAGGCTGCGGTTTTGAAAGAGTTTGATAATGAAGTTCGCCCGGAAGGTGTTGAAATTACGCAGCTAAGGGAAGAACTTGCGAAACTGGAGCAGCAGATCCATACACCGGATGCGGATATTGCATCGAAAGTGGCTGCGTTAGAACACGAGAAAACGGAACAACAAAAACAGATGGCCGAGGTGCAGGCAAATATCGCAGAGTGTAAGCAGGCACAAAAAATTGTAATGCGCATCCGGGAACTCAAAGACAGCGAGCGCGAATTATCGAAGGCCTACATGGATCTACAGAAGATGCTGTTTCTCTGCGATGAGTATACAAGAAAGCTGACAGAGTATATTGACGGCAAGATCGCGGAACACTTTAAGGTGGCCCGCTTCCGCCTCTTTAAGAACAATATCACCAACGAAGGCATTGAGGAATGCTGCGACACCATGATGGACGGAAAACCGTACGATAGCCTGAATGCGGCAGCACAGGTTGAAGTGGGGTTAGACATTATTAACACGCTGGCTAAGCAGTACGGTTTTTCCGCACCGGTGATGATCGATAACGCAGAGAGTTATACAAAACTGCCGGGAGTGGACGATTTGCAGATTATCCGGTTGATTGTTAGCGCGTCAGATAAAACATTGAGAGTGGAACAGGCTGAATAAGGGAGGCAATGATCATGACAAACGAAGTGGCAAAAAATGAAACTCGTCCGTTGACGATCGGTGAACGATTTACAAATATGGTGCTGCGGGAATTACAAGCCAGCGTAGGTAATGGCGTACAGGTAACGGAACAGCAGCGCAATCTGATCATGGGGTATTTTATCGGGATTGACAGAGCGTTGGCCACGGCGGAAGCAAAACGGTTAAAAGACGCTGCCGGTCGTGGGGATTGGGCGAAGCGCGCTCAGGAGACGTTGCCCTATACATGGAACAATGTATCCGTGGATAGCAAACTGGCGCAGTCTATTAGGGTCTATGCCAAACTTGGGCTGGATATGACGATCCCGAATCACGTGTTCGCCATCCCGTACATGAATGGCAAGACCGGTAAGTATGATATGAATTTCCAGGAAGGTTACAAAGGCAGGGAGATGAAAGCAAAGAAGTACAGCCTGTATCAGATCCGGGATATTACCGCTGCATTGGTTTATGCCACAGATGAATTTACCCCTTACTTCAAGGACAAGGAACACGAATACGACACATACGAATTGACGGTCACGAATCCCTTTGACAGGGGTGCAATGGTGGGTGGATATGTTTATATCGAATTTGAGGATGCACGGCAGAATAAGCTGTTTATCATGAGCAAGGCGGAGATAGATAAGCGTCGGGACGTGGCTAAGTCGAAGACGTTCTGGGAAAAATGGTATGAGGAAATGGCATTGAAGACGCTCGTCAATGCGGCCTGCAATAAAAAGATTACGCTGGATCCCGGGAAAATCGATGCGGACTACCGGCTGATACAAACGCAGGAAGGGCAACGCATGGAAACGGAGTTGGAAGAAGAAATCAGCGCCAACGCGAATCGGGAACCGATCAATGTGACCCCGCCTCCTGCTGTCATTCCTCAACAAATGCAACCTCCCGCTGCTATTTCGCAGCATACGCAGCAAACCAGACAGTCTGTCCAAGAGATTAAAACGCCTGTAGAAGAAGCGATTCCAGCTTATTCGCCCATGGGGCCGACAGTACCGCCTGATGAAGAAATAGAGTTTTAAAATGTTAACGATAAAAGCTATCGCGTCTGGTAGCAGAGGAAACGCTTACCTGCTGGACGACGGGGCGGAACATCAATTGTTATTGGAGTGCGGTATCCCGTTCGCAAAGCTGATTAAAGCGCTCCGTTTTGACATAAGTAAACTGAGCGGCTGCCTGGTTACACATGAACACAAAGACCACAGCCATGCGATTGCAGATGTGCTGCGATATGGGATTGATGTGTATTGCTCCGGTGGAACCGCAGAAGCATGTAAGGTAGTTGGGCACCATAACCTGCATGTAGTGACGGTAAAGAAACCGGTGGTACTTCCCGGCTTCTCCGTCCTTCCGCTTCGGGCGGAACATGACGCGGCAGAACCGCTGCTTTACCTGATCCGGGGTAGTGGCTTTTTACTGCTGTTTGCGACAGACACATACTATATCCGGTATAAGATGCCGGAAGATCTGACGCACATTATGATCGAATGTAATTACTCCATGGAGCGTCTTAACGAGAACATCAACGGCGGGGAAATTGATTCTGCAAGAAAGCAGAGAATCCTTCACAGTCACATGAATTTGAACACGCTAAGGGAATTCATCAAGGCAAATGAGTTCAAGCGATTAGAACAGATTTATCTGATTCATCTGAGCCGAGAAAATTCTGATGCAGACGCATTCGTGCGGGAGATTGAAATGGTAACGGGTGTGCCGGTAACGGCGGTGTGAAGGGGGCAAACAAATGAAATTTCGTAAAAAGCCAGTGGTAGTAGAAGCAGTAAGATTTCAACCGAATGAACATGAAACGTTTTCCGAAATTCCATGTTGGTTAGAGGAAGCATTTGCTTTAGGAAGTGTAATGTGGGAAACAAAAGAATCGTTGATTATATCGACATTAGAGGGTGACCACTTGGTTTCCACTGGTGACTATATTATCCGTGGAATAAAAGGGGAGTTGTATCCTTGCAAGCCGGATATTTTTAACCAGACATACGAAAAAGTAGAAGAATAAACTATGAACTGTAAATTATGTGGAGCGAAGATACAGTTTATTCGGACGCCGGCAGGGAAATACCTGCCGTGCAATCCGAGAGCGGTGACGTACTACAAAGGGCAGTACAACAAAAACCGTATCGTTACGCCGGCCGGCAAGGTCATAGCGTGCGAAATGACTGGTAGTGTTTCGCAGGTCGCCGGCATCGGGTTTATCCCGCACTGGTCAAGCTGCAAGGGGAACAGTAAAAGCGTACGCAAGGCGAAGGAACAGACATTATTTTGAGGTGAAGCTATGAAGGACACACCAGAAAACAAAGTGAAGAAACAAATACAAGACCTGCTGCGCGCTGACGGCTGGTTTGTACAGTCCAATCCGCAGTTTGGGCCTTTTGTGCGTCCTGGCAGGCCTGACATGGAAGCGTATAAAGCCGGGAGAATCATACTGATCGAGTGCAAGTCTCTCGTGGGAAAACAAAGCGATGCACAGAAACTCTACCAGCGCCGGGTCGCACCGTTCGCACCATATATCCTCGCGCGCAGCGTGGATGATATCAAACCGTATCTGACGCAGATACAGATGCTATTTTAAGGGGAGGGGAAGGAAGATGGCGAAGAAGGAAAAGGTAGCTTTATACCTCCTCTATGAGTTTGAAGAGATTTTTTCAGAGCTTGATTCCGACGAGGAACGCGGGCAATTAATCATGGCGATTTATGATTATGAGCGCAGAGGGATAGAACCTGATTTTAAAGGCACGTTGAAATTCGCATGGCGTACCCATATAAAACCAAAGATGGATAAGATTATTGAAAATTACCGCCGTAAATGTGAGCAAAACCGCGCCAACGTAAATAAGCGATGGCAACAACAAGAAAACGAAACAGCAGAAGATACATCTGTATTAAATTCTATTCCAGAGTATACGAACGTACCAAGTCGTATAAAAAAAGATACGAACGTACCAAGTCGTATAAAAAAAGATACGAACGTACCAAGTCGTATAAAAAATGGATACGAAAGTATACAAGATATAGATGCAGATGTAGATGTAGATGTAGATGTAGATGTAGATGTAGATATAGATGCAGATAAGGATATAGATATAGAAAACCCTATAGCGCCGCGCGCGCGTGAGGGGACCCCTGTGGATAATTCTATAACCCCTGTGGATAACTCGGATGCCGGATTAACACAAAAAGCTTCTGCGTATTATCAGGAAAAAATCAGACCTGTTAAAAACCGAACGGAGCTGGCATTTATTCGCCAGCTTGTTAGAACATACGGACTTGATAAATTTCAAAAAGCGGTCGAGATATCACGAACACGTGGCGGAAAATCGCTAAAGTATGTGGCGGAGGTGATTAAAGATCCACGACCGCCAGGTGAAGTAAAAGGCAATATGGACGATCTACGGGAGGAAGTACATGGAGTGTTTGGATGAACGCAAGGAACGGGAAAAGATAATACAGTGGTTTTTTGCAGGATATGGCATGGAGAGGCAGGATATGCGCATCTCTCTTTACAGCGAGGTGTTATCTGATATTCCGCTGCCGGTGCTGCAAAAGGTTTGCCGTAAAATGCTAATCGAGCAACGTAACATACCAGCAGTCGCTGATATTATCGCTGCCGGACGTAGCTTAGTCGGAGAGGTTACAGGGGAACGGGTAAAATCATTTGCGGAAGCCTGGGAAGAAGTGCAGGCAAAAGTGCACGACTGCTTTGTTTACGCGAAGCCGGAGTGGTCCACGATAGAGATTGCACTAGCGGTGCAGAGCTTTGGATACAAAGAATTGTGCGAATTGCAAACAGACCAATTGCGGACGGCCCATGCGCAGTTCCGCCGGATTTACGAGGATGTATGTGCCAGGACGCTGGAAAAACGGACAAACGACTATGTGCTGAATAATACAGGAAAACCGTTAGCGATTGAACAGTTGGACAAAATCAAACGAATCGCAGAAAAGGGGATAAGCAATGACACTGAGCGAGTTTATCGAAAATCGCTTGCAGGCGCTGGGGAAGACATGGTCCGACCTGATTGATGAGGGCGATATTAGCAATATAGCTGCGCAACAAATGCAGCAGGGCACGTGGAGACGGCACAGTGGGACGTTGCAAAAGCTGACGCGATATCTCAAATGCACGGCAGGGGACATACAGGAGTGCATGCGGGTCCATCCTGATGCGGTGCAGAGTAAAGAAGCGACACGTCCGGAGGAACAAACGCCGAAGTGCGTGAGTGACGAACCCGCAAAGGTGAAGTGCAAGCCGGTGCTGGGGAAGAAAACGGAGAAGCAGCAATCGGAATGCGAAGAAATAAACCCTGATACGGTTAACCACCCGGCGCATTATCAGCTGCGGGGGTTCCCGGAAGGGTTTGAAACGATCGATGTGATCGCGGCTGTGACGGCAGACCTGACAGGTATGGAGGCCGTATGCACGGCGAACGCATTAAAATATATAATCCGCTGGAAGCATAAAAATGGCGTTGAAGACTTGCGGAAAGCGCGGTGGTATCTTGATAGGCTGATAGGAGAGTGTGAATCATGACAGTAGTGGTTTTAATGATCATAGCGGCGTGGGCGTTTTTGATCGGTTCAATTGTGACAGTGTTAATCCTGAGGTGATGGTGTGAGCGTCTTGTCGAGAGGGCAGGTCAAAAAACTTGATATGTTGTTCTATCGCCTAAGCACGCTGGATTGCATGGACCGAAAAGCAGAGGCATTATCCCGGGCCATAAATAGCGTAGACCCAACAGCCCGGACTGCCGTCTGTAATCTGTCCGGTGTAGAAGATACAGAACCGTGGTTTGCTGTTATCAAAAAAACATGGGAACGATATCCATCCTGCGGAGATATCGGCGCAGCTATGCGCCGGAGATATTATCTAAAAGAAAGTGCGGAAACCACTTGTATTATGGAACACATCAGTCTTGGAACCTATTTTAAATGGCGCAGCGAGTTTTTACTATTCGCCGCTTTAGCAGCAGCGGAAAAAGGAATTTTAATAAAAAAATAAAAAACTCTTAGAATAATTACCGTATTTTTCGTGGTATAGTAATACAAAAGGAACTGGCCTTAACGGGTCGGTTCCTTTTTACGTTCCCACTTCGGGGCTGTGATCTCCGGTCCGCCTCCTGCCGTATGGTCACAGCCCAACTATGAAAGGCGGTGAGGCTGCATGGCGAAGGGAAAGTATCAGGAATGGCTGACGGAAGAGGGTTTAATTCGTATACAGGGCTGGGCCAGGGATGGCCTCTCCGATGAGCAGATTGCGAAGAACATGGGTATAGTACCTTCTACGTTTTACGAATGGAAGAAAAAATATCAGGAGTTTTCGGAGGCTACGCGCGAGGGGAAAGATGTTCCAGATCGTAAGGTCGAAAATGCACTGTACAAATCCTGCTTTGACAGAACGATTCCCGTGCTTAAGGCGTTTAAAGTAAAACGTGTCTTCTATGACGATCAGGGAAAGCGCTGCGAAGAGGAAAAGATTGAGATGGCAGAAGAAACCGTCGCAATTCCTGCTTCCGAAAAAGCGCAAGAATTTTGGTTGCGCAACCGCAAGCCGGCAGACTGGCCGGACAAGCAGAAACAAGAGATTACCGGCGCAGATGGCGGGGCATTAGCGCTGGCCTGGGACGGAGACAAGGATGACTAAAATTATTATCCCGTATACACCGCGCCAAATCTGGCGGGATGTGATACATCCGGCAATGGACCAAAAGAAGCGGGCAGTGCTGGTCTGCCACCGAAGGTTCGGCAAGACCGTTGGTTGCATTAATGAACTGATTAAAAAAGCAGTACAAAACAGCTTGCGCGCCCCACAGTACGCTTATATCGCTCCGTTTCGCAACCAGGCGGAGCGAATCGCATGGAATTATTTGCTTTACTACACAAGCCCAATACCGGGGCGAAAAATAAATGCCAGCAAGCTTTTTGTGGAGCTGCCCTCGCAGCATAAAAATAGTCCTGGGGCAAGGATATTCGTCATGGGCGCTGACTATCCGGATGCGCTACGCGGTATGTACTTAGACGGTGTGATCCTTGATGAGTACGCTCAGATGCGGGCAGAACTGTACGGTGAAATTATTGTGCCAGCGCTGGCAGACAGAGATGGATTTGCGTATTTTATCGGCACGCCGAAGGGACAGAATCAGTTTTACGAACGGTACTTAGCAGCGCTTAAGGATCCCGCTTACTTCACTTGCTGCTACCGAGCAGATGAAACAAACATCTTGTCACCGGAGAAGCTGGAAGAGATGAAGCGGGAAATGACAGATATCGAGATCCGGCAGGAACTGCTCTGTGACTTTACCGCATCCGCCAGCAATGTCGTTATGCCGATAGACCTTATTTCTGCGGCGGCAGCAAGGGAACTAAAGCCGCAAGACGTAGCCGGTATGCCGGAAGTCTTAGCGGCAGATGTGGCTCGTTTCGGAGATGATAATTCTGTTTTAGCTTACCGGCAAGGGCTATTGATAGACAATCTGACCGTTGTGCATGGATTAAACACAATGGAATTAGCGAACCTGATCGCAAGCGTCTACTGGAAGCGTAAGCCGGACGCTGTGGTTATCGACAGCGGGGCTATGGGCGCGGGGGTGGTCGACAGACTCCGCCAGATGGGGGTACCGTGTGTGTTTGAAGTGAATTTCGGTCAGGCTGCTATCGACAGTCAACGATACGCGAACATTCGGGCAGAGATGTATTTTACACTTGCTGAAATGTTAAAGAACGGCGGGGCACTGCCGGACGATCCGAATCTTAAGTCTGAGCTGTCCGTTACTGAGTATAAATTTACCAGCGCCGGAAAGATTATATTGCAGCCAAAGGAAGAGATAAAAGAAATGACCGGCCGAAGTCCTGACAGGGCGGATGCTGTGGCATTAACAGTAGCGGTGCCGGTGCATAAGGCAGCCGTTACGCATCACAAAGTGAAGATGGTCGCGAACACCGATTATCAATTGTTTTGAAAGGGGTAATGATTATGTGTGGAAATCTGTTTAAGAAACCGTCAGTGACGGCGCCAAAGATCGAAGCGGTGGCTCCTGCGCCTACCGCAGTAACCGGTACAGAAATTGATGCGCCGGACAGTGCCGGCAAGCAACGTAAAAAACGTGGTTTCGCTGCTACACGGTTAGCGGATGACAGGACCGTACTTACGGACACGGCGAATAGCAAGAAAACTACGTTAGGTTGAGGTGGAACATGGTCGAAACGATATTGACAAGAGCTCCGACTATGCAGTCGGCAGATGTCAAAGTCCCCAAGGATAAATTCCCGGAGAAGCGCAAAGTTGTGCAGCGCGTGAAGCAACTATTTGAGGACCGGGCTTCATGGGAAGATCGTTGGCTTGAGATACGGGATTATCAACTGCCCTTTGTGGGAAGTTTTGAGCGCAGCAGCGATACATCAAATCCCGGCCGGCGCAAGGATCTAAAAATTGCGCAGGGTGTTGCCTGGGCCAGCGCACAGATCTTTGCTGCTGGGATTATGTCAGGGCTGACGCCGCCGTCCCGGCAATGGTTTAAGTTTAGCTTTAGCAACGGCACGCTAAATGAAGACGTGGAAGCCAGCAAGATACTGGACCAGCGGCAGGAGATCGTACAGGCGGTGCTATCGCAGAGCAACTTTTACAATGCGATACACAGCAGTTACTTTGAATTGCCGTACGGACAAGCGCTTATGGCGGTGCTGCCGGACGCCCAAAAGGGCGTACGGTTCCAGGCGCAGACAGTAGGGACATACTGTATTGATGTTGACGCTGCCGGAAGAGTTAACACCTTTTGCAAAAAATACCCGATGACGATCTCGCAGATCGTGGACTGCTTTGGTGTGGAAGCGCTGCCGTACAATGAACACATCCGTCTTAAAGCCGGCATGATACCGGATAACAAAAAGCGGAACGTGTACTGGTTGGTGCAGCCGAATACCGGAGCGGTACCAGGTAAGCCGGGAAGGCTAAACTTCCCTTACCTGTCAATGTACTGGCTCGAAGGCAGCAACGAGCACGAATGGCTGTATGTAGGCGGGTTCGATGAGTTTCCGGTGCCGGCAGGCCGTTACCTTGTCAGTGCGAATAATCCATACGGCTATGGGCCTGGATGGTATGCGGAAGGCGACAGTAAGCAGTTGCAGGTGATGAAAAAAGATTATCTGACCGCGATTGAGCTTACGGTTAAACCGCCGCTGACAGTAACCGCTGACGTGATGGCCGAGGGTATCAATCTGATACCGGGCGGCGTGACGAAAGTACCAATGAACAGCAAGATCGAACAGCTTTTCAATGTCGGACTGGATCTGCCGCACCTGGCGGAAGAGATTATTCGGACAGAGGAATCAATCAAGCGGGCCTATAGCGCAGACTTGTTCCTCATGCTGGACAGTATCACTACCGGACAGATGACGGCGAGGGAGATTGTAGAGCGGCAGCAGGAAAAGCTGCAGCAGCTTGGTCCGGTTACGGAACGGCTGCAGGAAGAATACCTGACGCCGATACTGGAACGTGTGTATAACATCCTCGACCGTGGGCATGTGTTCCCGGATATGCCTCCTGAGATCGCGGAGATGTTCGCTGAGGAAGAAGTCAAAATCGAGTACATCTCTCCGCTGGCGCAAGCGCAAAAGATGAGCGGGCTGGTCAACATAGAACAGGCGATCAGTTTCGTCATGCAGATGGCGCAGGCCTGGCCGGAAGCGATTAAGACGGTGGACCCGATGGGCACGATCAGCAAGTACATGGAATTACTCGGCGCACCGGCCACGATGCGGCGTAGTGAAGATGAAATTCAGCAGATGATCCAGCAGGAGCAGGAAGCGATGCAGAAAGCCCAGGAAGAGCAGCAGGCGGTGCAGATGGCACAGGCCTTGCCTGGTATCACGCAGGCTGCTAAAAACGCGACAGAAGCTGCGAATGATGGCAATCCTGCCTTGCAAAGCTGGCTGGGAATGGGTAACGCATTATGACAAGGAAGTACAAAAGCATCACAGGAGACGGTTCTTTTCAGGAGCAACAGCAGAAATTTCTTGCTGTCACCTTGCGTGAACGGGACAAGGATGCATTGAAATTCCTGCTGAATAATCCGCATGGGCGTTGGTTTCTTGCCCGGCTGATGAAATCCGAAGGTCTTAATGCCGGAGCGTTCACAGGGAACAGCGCGACGTTCTACAACGAGGGCCGTCGTGAGGTCGTGGTTGGAATCTATGAAAATGTCAAAACGCAGATGGGCCTGCGTGGTATAAAACTACTCCATCAAGCCCAGGAAGAGATGATGGAGTACGAAGAACGCAGCCTGGAACTGGCTGCAGAAAAAAATAAGGAGGACGCATAATGGAAAATCAAAGCACCCCCGCTGTCAACGATAACACGAATGCACAGCAGACGACACAGACCGCAACCCCGGCAGCAGAACCTGCGGCTCAAAATGCACCGCAGGCACAGGCCACTAAAGGGACCTTGTTGGGCGGAGAAGCTACACCGGCACCGGCTTCGGCAACGGCCGCCCCGGAAGCATACGACTTTAAGGCATCGATACCGGAAGGTATGGAGATGGATCAAGGGCTGACGGACCAATTCAGCGAAATCTCCCGTGGGATGAACCTCACGAACGAGCAGGCGAACAAGATGGCTGCGTTTGGTATCCAATACGGGCAGCAAATCGCAGAAGCCGTACAGCAGCAGTTCGTGAAGGAAGTCGAGGACTGGGGAACGGCGGCGAAACAGGAGCTGGGGGCGAATTTTGAGACCACGCTGCAAACCTGCGGAGCCGGTATTGAGGCAGTAGAAAAGGTGGTTCCTGGTATCCGTCAGGCGCTGAATGAAACCGGCGCGGGAAACCGTATCGAAGTGATCAAAGCGTTTGAATATCTTGGCAAACTGGTACAGGCAGATCCGGGTAAGCTGGCGGATGTGAACGGCGGAACCGCACCGAAAAAAGCGGACACATGGTATAACAACAGCAACATGGCGTAAGAAAGGATGATGAACAATGGCAACTTTAGGAGCAACTGCTTTGACCCTGAACGATTACCGGAAACGGCAAAACCCGCAGGGCTATATTGATGAAATTATCGAAGTACTCTCTCAGTCCAATCCAATTTTGGATGATATGACTTGGATGGAAGGTAACCTGACCACCGGTAATAAAACGACCCAGCGCAACGCGCTGCCGATCCCGTCTGTGCGTTACATCAACCGAGGTGTAGCTCCGGGGAAATCCAGCACGAAACAGATTGTCGATACGACCACGATTTTGGAAGCACGATCTCGTGTAGATATCGAGTTGCTGGCACTGGCCCCGGACAAGGAAGCGTTCCGTCGTTCCGAAGACGTAGCGCATATCGAAGCCTTCGGTCAGAAAGTAGCAAACATGGTGATTTACGGCAATACCGAACTGGATCCTGATACCTTCAATGGTCTGGATATCCGGCATCGCTTGTTTGGCGTGACCGATTCCGCTGCACAGGGATACACCACAGTTAACATGGGCGGCACCGGTTCTGCGCTGACCTCTGCCTACTTCGTGGATTGGGGCGAACGCACCGCAACGGGCATCTATCCTCGGGGAGCTACCGCAGGACTGACACATAAGGACCTTGGCCAGCGTACCGTACAAGATGGGAATGGCTTGCCGTTTGAAGCCATGGAATCTCTGTTTAACTGGAAGGTAGGTTTGACGGTCCGTGACTATCGTGCGGTAGGAGCTTTGCGTAATGTAGACCCGACTGTCTTAACCACAGGCACAGCAGCGAATAAGCTTACCTTCTTGCAGAACTTCCTGACCGTGCATGATCGTATGCGGCATCCGGAGCGCTGCGTACTGTATACCGGCAGTGCATTGTATACTGCGCTGAAAGTATTCCTGATGGATAAGAATAACAGCTATGTTACTCGTGAAACTCTGGAGAACGGTATTTCCGTGCTTAAGTTTGATGGCGTGAAAGTTGTTAAGCTAGATGCGATTTCTAATGCGGAAGCAGAGATTTCTTAAAATGAAAGGAGAATAAAACATGATTAGAGACGCCGAGAATCTATTTATTGATAAGGTAGCCGGTACGACTTACGGCACGAGTGCAAAATACTCAAACATCGTGGCGAACGGCGGCGGTGGCAGCGCTTATGAATCCCCCTTTCTGGCGGTTAATGTGTCGGTTGCCGCCTTAGCCGGTGGTAACCTTGGGATCGTGGTACAGACGGATGACGCGGAAGCGTTCTCTGCGCCGCAAGACATTGCTACATATACTGTACCGGCAGGAAGTAAAGGTGATGTACTGGCAGAACGTCTGCCGTTCGGCTTGAAGAAGTTTATCCGGTTGAAAGTGACCGGTTCTGCAGCGATTACCGCCGGTGTGATCACCGCCGGTCTGGTCTTAGATGCTGACATGAAATAAGGCAAGTGTATGAGGGGCGGTCGCTTGGCCGTCCCTTTTTTAGAATCCGGAGGTTAGCATGAACATAACGGATATTTGTAATATCGCTCTGAACCATATCGGCAAGGAGATGATCACAAGCTTTAATGAGGAGTCCGAAGCGGCACGTACCTGCAAGATGCACTATGATCTGCAGCGTAAGGTGCTGCTGCGTGCGTATACCTGGTCCTTTGCGGCGAAGACAGTGCGTCTGCCGCTGCTGGCGGAATCTATTCCCGGCTGGGATTATGTGTATGCGTACCCGCCTGACTGTGTGATGGCGCGGAAGATATTCAACGAGGAGACGACAGAAGACGTGCTGGAACATAACCTGAAAGGAAATGTAGACCAGATACTTTTAAACGACAACACAAAAGCGATCGTATCAAATTACAAAAACGCTTTTTTACAATACACCTATGACGCGAAAGACGCAAACTTGTTCCCGGCGGATTTCTCCCAGGCACTGAGTTATTATTTAGCAAGCGCAATCGCTATACCATTGACGGGCAGCGCTGCGTTATCGCAGCAGATGCTGCAGTTAGGCAGCAATATTTTAGCCGAATCAAAATTCACGATGATGGATGAACGGCATAGGACGCCGGAATATCCGTGCAATTATTTAAAGGCAAGGTGGTGAAGACATGCCAGACGGAAGAATCTATATGTTGCAGCCGTCATTCGCTGCGGGGGAAATTTCTCCGGACGTAGCCAGCCGCACCGACCTTGATAAATATACAAGTGCCTTGCTGCAAGCGAAGAACTGTTTTATACGGCCGTATGGCAGCGTGTATCGCCGACCCGGTACGCTATACGTAGGGATCCTCGGGCATCATGCGACAAAGCTTGTCGAATTCTCGGTCAATGCGAACATGAGCTACCTGCTTGAATTTTACTTGTGCCCAGACACGAACACAATTTGTATCACGGTGTGGAAAGATGGTGCGAGGGCAAAAGAGGGGATCGCTACACCGTTTCTTATCGCAGACATGAACAGCTTACGGTTCGCGCAATCTGCGGACGTGATGTTTATTACGTCCGGCACGCATCCGGTACAGGTCTTAAAACGATATTCAGATACCAATTGGGTAATAGAAAACTTTGTTCCTACCACCGGTTACTTTGAAAAACTGACGATGACTGAGGGGGTGAAGATCGCTCCTTCGGGTATCAGCGGCACTATCACATTAACTGCCAGTGGCAATGTGTTCAGCCCTGGACAAGTCGGGAATTCGATGCAGCTGCGGCAAAAGGTAAGTAGCGACACCGTATCACTCAAGCTTGCGTTAACTAAGTCGGAGAGCGAGGGCGGGACAACAACAAAAACCGGTACAAGCAACGCTGTTCTTGCCGGGGCAAAAGGATGGAAAGTCATATCGCATGGCACATGGGCTGGTGACTTTTCGGTACAGTATTCGGAAGATAATGTGAATTGGAAAACATTACGAAACTACAGCAGCGATCGTGATAATAACATCACAGAGTCGGGTACGTTTGATAGCCCGGTATGGATCCGTGTGAATGGCACAGTCCGGCAAAAGATTGTGGATGGAACACATACCGCGCAAACACTTACGATTGATTTAACAAGGCTGCCTTATACACACAAGGGTACCGCTAACATTACAGGCTATACCAGCGGTACCGCCGTATCTGCTACGGTGGTGGATAGGCTGGCAGATACTTCCGCCAGTACCGACTGGGCGTTTGGCGCATGGTCTGCCGCGTACGGGTATCCTTCCTGTGTGGCGTTCTTCCAGGACCGGTTGTGTTTTGCGGCATCAGATAAATTTCCATACATGGTATGGATGAGCCGGACCGGAGATTACTACAATTTTGGCACGGACGGCGCGGATGGGAACCTGACAGACGATAGCGCGGTGGCTGTAGCTTTTATCTCCCGCCAGGACTTCCGGATTAAACATCTGATGGCACTATCTGACCTGGTGGTGATGACGGAAGGCAACGAATGGATCATATCCGGTAATGAAGTAGTCACGCCGAAGAACGTCACGCCGCAGGTACAGACGAACAGAGGCTGTACGGATGTGCGGCCTTTGGTAATCGGCGGACAGATGATCTACGTGCAGCGCCTTGGGAAGACGGTACGGGATATGCAATACAGCTATGCTACGGAGCAATACGATGGTATGGATCTTACTATACTTGCCAAGCATATCACTAAAGGGAAAACAATTATAGACGCGGCATATCGGCAAGAGCCTGACTATATGATCTTTTTTGTCCTGTCTGACGGTAGTGCGGCCTGCCTTACGTACATCAATGAACAAAAGGTATATGCATGGTCACGGATTTCAACAGACGGGCAGTATAAAGCTGTGGAAGTGATCAATACGCCGGGTGAAGAAATCGTGTATTTTGTCGTGGAACGGGATGGCGTGAATTATTTAGAACAACTTGCAAGCTATGCGGACAGTGATGTACCTGACGATTACATAATGCTGGACTGTGCTGCGAAAGGCGAGAACGTAACGCCGGAGCATACGATCACCGCCGCATGGTTAGCGAACAAGCCGGTAGATGTGCTGGCCGATGGGGAACACATCATGGGTCTGACGGCGGATGAAACAGGATCCGTCACGTTAGAAGTACCGGTCACAAAGTATGTAATAGGCCTGCGGTATGCTAGTGTTATGGAACTGCCTAATATTGAATTGCAGCTGCCGGATGGCAGCATCCAGGGGCGTAAGAAGAAAGTATCCGAAGTGATACTGCGGCTGACGGATAGTCTTGCCGGTATGGTGGGTATCACGGAAGCGAAAATGGATGGGATCAAGTTTGAAGAACTGAGCGACCAGAACGTCACATTATATTCCGGTGATAAAAGGGTAACGGTCCCGAATGTCGCGCTCGGCGGATTTAATGATCAGGGGCGGGTCACCCTTAAAACATCTTATCCATATCCATTCCAGCTTGCGTCTATTGTAAGGGTGGTGACGATCGGTGGATGAAAGAATAATAATCCGGCGCGTTTCCGGAAAGGATAACGCATGGTTAGCGCGGGAGATGCTGCAAGACATCCGTGAGGTAGATTTGTTTGAACTGCGGCAGTTTGATGAAGATGCCGAACAGGCCTTAGTAGAGAGCATAGAAAACAGCGTGGATTGTTACGAAGTGCGTACGCTGGGGGATGAAAGGTTGCTGGCTGTGTTTGGATTAGGAAAAGAGCCGCTCAACGATGCATTAGGTACACCGGTATGGTTTATCGGTTCTACCGCCGCGCAATATTATCCACGGGAATTTATAGTTCACGGCAGAGAGGTGTGCCGTATCTTTTTAAACCGGAGCGGTACGTCGCTATGTAATTTCATTTGGGCGGGCAACAAGCCGGCCTTGCGTTTTATCAAGCGCTTAGGTGGGAAGCTGTTAGACCTTATACCGTTAGGGAATCAGGGAGAGATGTTTTATCCGTTTCTATTGAAAGAGGTGAAGTGAATGTGTAGTTTGACGGCGGCCCTTGTAGGGTTGAGTACAGGCGTACAGATGATGGGGCAAAAGCAGCAGATGGATGCTGCGGTGGCCAGCGCCAACGCCCAGGGCAAGATGGCAGCGGCCCAGGCGCAGGCCGCGTATCAGAACGCGGCGATACAGAATCGCAAAGGGGAAGCGATTGCGGAACAGTATGCGCAACAGCAACGACAGTTAGACGCAAGGCGCCGACTGGTGTTAGGACAGCAGGCAGCGTCTGCCGGCGCTTCGGGGATACAAGGCGGGCTTGGTTCCTCTTTGGACATGATCGGTGCTACGGATGATGCGTGGCTCGAAGACAGCACAAACCTTTTAAGCAATCAGAGGAACGCCACGTTTGACAACTATGTGCAGGAAGTGAACCTGCGAAACCAGGGTAACGCGCACAAGGCGCAGGAAGCGAATTTCTATGAACAGGCGAAACAGGCGAAGCGCTCCGGACGCCTTGCTATGTTTGGCACCTTGCTGTCCGGGGCGTCTTCTATGGCGAGCCTGGGTGGAGCGAAAACCGCCGGTACTCAGACATCTGCCGGACTGGGGAACGCTACCGCACCGACGGCGGCAGGATACCGGGCTGTGGCGATGGACACGGTAAACTCCGGACTGAACGGTTACGGGTTCTTACGTCCGCAGACGGTCGGAACCTTTCAGGGACAGTATGGAAACTTTGGGCCGAAGATTAGAAATCCGTACCGGTTTTAATAAAAGGGGGACAGCATGAAACTATCTACGTATAATCCATCCGTGCAGCTACATAACGGACCGGACGCTAAAGTACAGGCCTTTGATGGCGGCGAGGCGCGCACTTTTGCGGCAATCGGGGATATGCAGGGGAGAGCGGCAGGGGCTTTGGTACAAGGCATAAATAATATAAACGCTATAATCATACGTCAGCAAGAAGAGGCTGATACTGTTAATGTCGTGGCTGCAACCAATGATTATACGAAGCGTATTAATGAGCTTTTATATAATCAAGAAACAGGTTTGATGAATACGGAAATGCAGGGCGCTTCTGGCATTACCGGCATGTTCGAAGAACAAGAAAAAAAGATCCGTGCAGAAATAGCGCAACGGTATAAATTTAATACTAAAAAAGGTAGGATTGCATTTGTAAATCGAGCGAATGAAAGTGCTGCGCAAAGATATGCCCTAGTGGAAAGACATCAGACAAAACAGTATAGCGCTTACAAAGACGTTACTTTTAACAATGCACTTCAGTTAAATATGCAGGCGGCTGCAGATAACTTTACTGATAAAGAAATTGTTACACAGAATATTAACGAAGCGCTGCGAGCTACAGCAGCACAATATTATCATCAAGGACCTGAGGTGGTAAAAGCACAACAGAAAAAAATAGCCGGACTCATTGCGCAGCAAGTGATCAATCGGGCTTATGCGAATGGGGATAACGATGCCGCAGAAACGTACATCGAAACATATGGCATGGCACTTGATCCGGATGTGCTCAACGCATACTCCAAAAAGGTCTATGATAGCCGTATGGCGCTTTTAGAAGAAGACACTGGGGCCGCACTATTCGCTCAGTTTGGTGATGATGGGGAAGCGGCTTATAACCATATATTCTCCCCTGATTTTCATGGCGCCGGCAAGTCGGAAGATTCCATTACCTGGATGAAAGGGATGAGTGACAAAAAAGAAAGCTGGGGTGTTAATACCTGTACGAAAGGAGTTAACGCTGCGCTACAGGCAGGGGGATTTAAACCCATCAGCGTATGGGCTCCTACGGCATGGAAAGAAGAAAAGACATTCACGGATAAGTCGCAGCTCCGTGGCGGGGATATTGTGTACTGGGAATCGGATGGCGGCGGCGAGCCAAACCATGTCGGAATTTACGACCCTAAAACCGGTATGGTGTATCAGAGCGGCAGTAGCGGGTTCGCCCCTATCCCGTTAAACGCTTATAAGTTGTGGGGGTTCTCGCACCCACAGGGGCAGGCGGCAACAACGGAAGAAAGAAAGAAAATGTGGAATGCCTATCTGGAACGTCGGTCTTTGGTTGAGAAAATACAGGCGGATCGTCAAAAAAAGATTAAACAACAAGCCGCCGCGATAGAAGACAATGCAGTACAGCAATTGTACAAAATGCAGCAAGATGGAGTTCCTCTTGCGGACGCGGAGGCCCAGATCAAGCAAATGGTTGGGATGAACTATGAAATGGGCAAGAAATTACGGACTGCAGCCAATTATTTTTGGGGTGAGGACGGGAAACCGGCGTCGCAGTCTATTGTAGCTGATGTTACTAATATGTTAGCAGATGGTAAGTTTAGATCTAGAGAAGAATATTTGGATATGGCAAAAAACAAAGGATTCAGTGCTGATCAAATGCGCCAGGCCTATAAGACATACTCTCAATATGAAGCTGGAGAGGGACAGTTTGGTTACGACTTAAACGAAGGAATTAAGCAACAGGTTGTAGGAGATGTGAAAGAAAGCTCTGCAAAGCAACAAGCGTGGGAAGGTGTAAAGCCACTGCTACGAATATGGATACAGCAGAAACTAACAGAAACAAAGCGCAAGCCGGCTGTCTATGAAATTGTAGAAAAAGGCCGAGAGCTTATTGAAAAACGCCCTTTAGGTTTCGTAAGGAGAGGCCTGTTATTCGATATTCCGATAATTAGAAGCCAGTCCGATTTTGAACGGAACGGGATTAAGTCTTACAGCAAAATCGATGAGAACATGTATGAAGTAAAATTTTCCAATGGTGCGGTAGAAACAATGAGCGCCGCCAGATTTGAAGAAATTTCGAGGTGACCTATGGATAAAGAGCGTTTAAAAGAATTAAATGCAGAGTTTGAAAAATATCATAATCGAGGCTTAGTGCCAGAGCCTGAAAAGAAAAAGTGGACGGTAGGATGGCATAATTTTGACTTTCTCACTGAGCAAGAAGTCAAAGACGAAGAATGGCAGACTGCTAAGGCTTTTTATAATGGTGCCATTAATTCTACAGAAAGGGGCTTATTAGGGGCTCTTAAAGCGATACGAGATGTGAATATTGCTACGAAACCAAAAGCCACTTATGATTCGAAACCCGGCTTTGATGGAGTGTTGGAAAGCGCCTTGGCAAGTGAACATCTGAAACCATATAACGTCAAGGGCAGTAGCCCGGCGAAACAACTTTGGTTAGATTTAGCACAGGGAGCTGGTCAACTTGGAGCGCAGGCTGCCGTAGCTATTACGACAGGTGGCACTGGTAGTTTAGCGTTTATGGGTACCCAAATTGCCGGCAACCAGTACCTTGACTTAACTAAAGATGGCGTAGCACCGGAGAGGGCAGCTACTGCTGCGCTTGCCAATGCTGCGATTCAGGCTCCTATGGAAAGGTTATCCCTCACTAAAATTATGAAGGGGATTCCTGCCGGAAGCGGAATACGAAAAAAGCTGAGGCAGATTGCGGAAAGCGCTATCACCGAAGGGACTACAGAGTTCTTGCAGGAATATCCGGAAGCAATTACGAACATCATTGCAAAAAATGAAGAAATGTCAGGCGGCGAACTGGCCGGAGAGTTTGCTGAAAATGCGGGGACGATCACCGAGCAGGCCGCTTATTCCGGATTGATTGGCGCCATTTTAGGCGGCGGTGCTTCTTCTATCCATGTGGCATTACAACGTAACGTACAAAAAGCTAAGATTGAGCAGGTTGAAGAACGGGTCAATGCTATTAAGAAAAGTGGCGCGGACTCGGCGTACGCAGCGGGTGTGATCAATGTAAATCTGAACGGCGCTACGGTAGCTGTGGATGGTGGCACCTTGTACGAGTACGCTCAATCACAAAATTTGGAAGAAGTAGCGTCTGATCTCGGTGTGGATCCTGAAACGATAAAGGATGCTGCGGAACAAGGGCTTGATGTAGAGATTATGCAGGGCAACCTGGAAGCGACAGGGGCGAAACGTGCGGATTTCTTACCGACCATAAAGAATGACCTAGCTTTTGATAATGACGGAGTAACAATCAATAATATCCAGGTTCAAAAAGAATTAAGCAAGCAGAGTGAGGCTCTGGACGCCGCGGAAAAAGAATTTGCAGAGTGGAAAGACGATCAGCTTGGTCAGATGAGAAATGCAGGGCTGAATAAGGAAGAGGCGTTACACACGCTGGCTTTATTGGAGAGTGCAGCAAGGACGTACAACCCAAGCGATCCGTCACAGTATTTCAGGGACCATCCGCTTGAGATCAAGCGTGTAGTGAGTACGCCTTCCGGGCGGTATGTTCAGACACGAAGCGCGAACGAAAAGTTGCTCGAAGATGAAAAAAAATTTTCTTATTTAGTGGATGGACTGGATAAAGTCAACGAGCATTCGACGTATCATGTAATGACTACGCCTCTTGCGTTGGAGTTGGCAGGCGGTAAGCTTTTACCGGTAACCATAGATGGTATTAAATTAAAACACATTTTTGACAATCACTCTGATGGGATGGATAAAGAGATATTAAAGCAAGTCCCACGTGCCATGACGGATCCGTTAATGATACTTGATTCTTACGATGGACGAAAAGTCGTAGTGCTTGATTTAAAAGACAAACAGGGATCCACTATCATAGTACCGATGGAAATTGAGGTTGAGAAAAAGCGCTACAAAGTAAACGCGATTAATAATGCGTACGGTAAAGGAGATGTCAATGGAACAAACTACAATTGGTTTATCGAACACAATCTAAAAAAAGGGCGTGCGCTGTATATAAACAAAGAAAAGACTGCCAATTGGTTATCGCAGTCTCCTAGCAGCGATTCCGCTAGCAGAGGCTTTAACCTTGACAGTCTTCTTACAGATAGTATACCAAACGAAAATGATCTGCGCAAGAGAAAGGCAGAGATGGATGGGTATTATCAAAAGAATTTTGTACGTGAGCGCCCGCGTATAGATACGGATATGGGGGCTGAAAAGCAGCGACAGTTATTGGTAAACGAACAAAAAGAAGATATCCGAAAACGGTACAAAGGCACGTCGCAGTGGATGAAGGCGCCCAATGGAGCAGCCACAAATCTTACAGAAGATCAGTGGCTGACGGTTAGAACGGACGCTTTCAAAAAGTGGTTTGGGGATTGGGAAGTAGCTGATGCATTAAAAAGATTTGACGAACAAAAAGGGATTCCGCTGCCGGTAAAGGCTATCACGGCAACAGAAAATTTGAAACCTATTGATGCCGCTATTGTATGGGGTGAAGAACACGGATTATATAAGGAATCCATTCAAACGATTATAGGGAAGGTGGTAGTTGATGCAAGAAGCATTAAAAATAGCCTTTCTCATGGCTTTGGGCAAATGAAGTTAGATGCCATTACCACGTTAAAAGAAGGGCTACCGATTGCTGTTAAAATGGAGGAATTGGACGATACCGCAGGAAATCAAATAAAAAATACATTCTTAACATATAAAGTTATGCTGGGGGATACACCTTGTGCTGTTGTTTGTAGAGTAAGAACAGATATGAATATACAAAAACTGTATATTCATGAAGTGTTTCCGGAAAATAAAATTAAGACGGAACCCCTTCAGACCGCTGCTGCTTTAAAACAGCCACACGGAGGGCCCCGCCTCTTTAAAAATATTATATCACGATTCTTTAATGCTGACAATAGAGCTTCTTCTAAAGTAGTGGATGAGAACGGCGAACCGTTGGTAGTTTATCACGTAACAGGTGCAGATTTTAACGTGTTTGATAAGCGTAAGCAAGGCGATAACTATGCGCAAGGTGAAGGTGCATTCTTCTTTACGGATAAATATAGCACCGCCAAAAATTATGGAATACTGGGAGCAATGGCGCGCGGGAATAATGCTGAAGACGGCAAAGTAATGGCAGCATTCTTAAACATCCAAACCCCAGTAATTCGAGAAGTTTCAGAAGAATATTACAATAGCATTGAGCATTTCGACAACGACAGTGCAAATCTTTTAAACTATCGGTGGAGTGAAGAAAAAGATGGAATTATTATCCGTGGAGACAAAACAACATTAGTCGCAGCCTTTGAGCCCAACCAGATAAAATCGGCAACGGACAACGTGGGCACGTTTGATTCAAAAAATCCTAATATATTGTATCAAAACGATCGAGGATCTATCACGTGGGATGAAAAGGGAAAAGCTATCGTTTCTTTATTCCAAGGGTCTGATCCGAGTACAGTAATTCATGAGGCGGTCGGGCATTATTTTATTGAAAATCTTATGCATGATGGCGCACGGGCAGAGGCTCCGGAACAAATGCGCAAAGATCGTAAGACAATGCTGGACTATGCGGAGCTGACCGAGAAGCAGTGGGCGGAGTTAGACAAGCCGAGAGAGCTTTTAACCGAGGAACAATGGCAGAAAAAGACAGCTGCGCACGAGCGGTGGGCCGCGGCAGCGGAACAGTATATCATGCTTGGGAAAGCGCCCAGCTTTGAACTCAGGGCGCCAATGCAACGGTTTAAAACATGGCTTTTAAAGACATATGAAACCATACAGAAATTTGTGGCAGGAAACCAATATGCGGTCGAGATCACACCGGAAGTAACCGAAGTGTTTGACCGATTGCTGGCCAGTGAAAAGGAGATTGAGGAAGTAATCCGGGTTGAGGGGTATTTTGCTAAACTACCGAGCGCTATTACGGATCAGTTAAGCGATAAATCTAAAAACCGCCTGCAAGATTTTATCCTACAGGCCAAGGATAAGGCTGTATCATTGCTGCAGAAAAAGAGTCTTGAAAACTTTACCGATGAGAGAAAAGCACAGATCGAAGAATATAGGGCCGAGATACTTCCGGACGTGCAGAAAGAAATTGCTGCGCAGCCGTTGTACGCTGCCAGCAAGATGTTGGAAGAGGATTTCGGGAAAAAGAGCAGCCGCAATATCGTGAATCGGTATTACGAGTTGATCCACCGTACAAAATCCAGCGACACGAAACCGCTTACAGATGAGGAAGCTTTGGAAGTCATGCATTTTGATACGTTAGCGGAAGAGATGGGATTCAAACCGGATGAACTGGCCATGCGCATCCTTAACGAACCGACGTACAAAGAGGCCGTGACAAAAAGGGCGGATGAACTTGTTCGTGAAAAATTCCCTGATGTTATGGCCGAGAGAAAAGCAAAGGCAGAAGCCGTGAAAAATGCTCTGTATAATGACGATACCGGTCTGGTAATTGCAACGGAGCTGCAAATTATTGAGGACGCAGCGGCGGGTGCTTTGCAAAAGCAACGTAGTGCAGAGGACGCATTGAACTTAGCCAGGGCAACGCGCCAGCAGGCAAGAGCGGCGGCTAAGGCTGATTTAGAAAAAATGAGTATTGAGAATGCAATCAACGTGCGCCGGTATATGCAGGCTGAACGGAAAGCTTTTGCCAAAGCGATCGAGTTTGCAGCAAAAAAAGATTATGTGAATGCGATTGCTCAGAAACGACTGCAGGCCTACCATCATGCGATGGCGATGGAAAGTGCCGCGTTTAAGGTTAAAGTTAGCAAACAACTTGCGTATGTACAGCGCCAGCGCAAAGCAAAAAAAGAAACGTGGGGGGCTGAACAGCATTTCTTCCAGGCGGCGGAATTACTGCGACGCATGGGTGTAGAACGAAAGGACTATGCACCAAAACAACGCACGCAGACCCTTGCGGAGTATGTGCAAGATGTAAACGAAAACGGTGATCAGAACGCAGATATCGCCCCCTGGCTGCTGGATGAAACCATCAGTTTGGAAGCGACAACAAGAACATTGACCACAGGGCAGCTGCAAGATATTATTGACGCACTGCGCAACATTAAGGCGATCGGTAAGTACGAGCAGAACGTAAGAGTTGCAGAAAAAACGTTAGCCTTGGATGGTGTCGTTGATCAAATTTTGGGAGCGCTTGACGGCAGAAAGATTAAGTGGGAAGACGGTCCGAATGCCAAAAAAACAGAAAAAGGTGCGCTCTCTCATATTAAAGGTTATCTTGCGGAAAGTGAAAACGCTGATACCTTTTTTGCGAAGATGGACGATTGGAATGAAGATGGCATTTTTACGCAGGTATTTAGAATTCCAATACAAGCAGCGGCTGATATGGAGGCGAATTACTCTCTACGCTATGATCAGGCAATTTCTGACGCAATTAAAGATCTGGCCCCGACCAGAGAGAATCGCAATGCACTGGCTCGGGAAGAGTGGAATGAAGCTTTGCAGGCAAATATATGTCGGTATAATTTAATGAAAATGCTGGCGTACCTCGGCACACAAAGCAGCAGCGATAAACTTTGCTCCGCTGCTGAAACGAGTACTTTTAAAGCATTTTTTCCGAAATCTGAGTTATGGGTACAGGGAGATTTAGAACAGACTCGAAGCAACCTACTCGAATTCTTAGGTCATACACTTACCGAGAAAGAAATAGAATATACCCAAAAAATTATCGACGCAGCAAATGCCCCGTGGAAAAGCCTACAAGAAGTAGAATATCGAACAAAAGGATTTACTCCAAAGAAAGAGGACGCTTTTCCCGCGACACTTACGTTGGCAAATGGCAGGCAAGTAATCTTTAAAGGCGGATATTTGCCCTTAGTTCGTCATACGGATAGCGGTAGTAAACCTCGTGCAGCAAATATCATAAAACCGACGGATGAGCATACTACTGTAAATAATCTTAGAACCATGAGCACAGTAGCTGGATCCACAAAAGTCCGAGATAAAAGCGTATATCCTCTGGATTTGAGAGCCGATGCCGAAGTCTTGTCTATAAAGGAAACCATTCATGATTTGGCGTTCCGTGAAGCTATTGACGCCCATAGGAAAATACTCTCAGATGAAAATGTATACCGGGAATTAAAAAGGGTGTTGGGCTTAAAACGATTCAGCCTATTGCTAAGGTACATTGAGAACGCGGCCCAGCCGGGAAGCGGAGAAAATCAAGGCTCGGTAGGGGAGTTCGGTGCGCTGATTAATATTTTGCGCAGAAAACTTACGAATGTCGTAATCCTCGGAAACATTAAAGTAATTACGCAGAACATAGGAAACATAGCGCTTTACGGGGCAAATGTAGAAGGCTATTCCCATGCAAGGGCGATTCGTGCTATTGTTGGATTTTATAAAAATATTCACTATGGCGGTTACTGGCAACAGCAAAACGATTTTGTATATGAGAAATCTTCATGGATGCGGGAACGCGCAAAAGCACCAGACTTTTCGTTGGCTCTCGTAAAGGAAGAGCAGGGAAGGCAGGAAGGTTATAAAAAGTTCATACAGGATGTATGCGTGGACGCTATGGTGTTCACGGATAATATGACGGCGATCCCCATCTGGATGGATGCCTATAATATGAAACGCAAAGCCGGCGTAGCAGAAAAGGAAGCCGTACGGTATGCTGATACAGTTATACGAAGAGGCTTGGGCGCAACTCGTAATTATGATGTGGCGCCGATTATGCGCAGCGGGCCCTGGGCGAAACTCTTTACTATGTTCCAGAGTTTTGCAAATGCTAGATATAATGAGGCTGTTCGAGAAAAAGGGCTAATCGGAAAGCATCTTGGTAAAGAGGAATATGGGGACGCCTTTAAGAGGGCAGTCTCGTATATAATCGCAAAGCATTTTATTTTTACCGCATTGTCCACTGCGTTAGCCTTTGAAAACCCCTTTGAAGATGATGACGACGGTTGGAACAAATGGCTGAAAGAACTGCTGCTTTATCCACATACCATGATTGGACCAGTCGGGTCATTTACGAATTCTATGACAAGCTTGGCGTTTGGCATGAGAACTTTCGGCTATCGCATTTCCCCGATTCAAAGTGTTCCTGAACAAGCGCTGAATTTTGGGAAAAAAGTACAAAGAGTTAGTAATGGAAAGGGGGAATTGGGCGACTTGGTCGAACCGGCAGCGGGACTGTTAGGATTAATTTTTGAAGTACCTGGACAATTTAACAAACTGATTTTTAATGCGTATGATATTTTGTATAACGATATGACACCGAAAGCCAGTGACCTTATCCGTCGTCGGCCTAAACGAGAAAGGGCTGAATAAAGTAAGCCCCCGTGCAGGGGGCTTACTTCATTCAGCTTGCAAAGGGTCCGGCCCGTATTGATTCTCTCCTACGGTTCCGGGCGTGGCGTGGGGTATTATCCGGGACCCTGGACCGCTACATACGGGTGGCTAAAGATGTTGGACGCATGGTCAAAGGCAGCGACAAGATAGACATGCTGGATCTGATGCGGGATATGGCAAAATTGTCTAATGCCCGTACCGGTATGAGCGATACGCTGACCGATGCGGTGTTTAACACGGCCCGGTTCGCGGGGGACGAATACAGACTGGATAATATGGACGACCTTCGGGAATACATCGGCAAGACGCTTTTTGACCGGAGATTGAAAAACCGTGGAAAATTCTTAGAGTAATTCGCATAAAAACCGTGATATAGTAATACAAACGAAAGAGGCACTACCGCAAAGGTGGGGCCTCTTTTTTATGGGGAAAGGACGGGGCGATTATGGTTATAAGCGACATCAATCAAGTTGTATATAACGGCGACGGGCAAAATACCGCGTTTCCGTTTACGTTCGCGATCTCTAAGGCGAGTGATGTACATTTGCTGCTGATTCGAGCGGATGGCACAGAACAAGAAGTAAGCTCGGATTTTTATGTTGATGTTAATACAAATACGGCATACTATCCAGGCTATGCGCCCGGAGCGGAACCGGGACAGTCTGACCAACCGCCGAAGCTTCAGGCAGGGGAAAAACTGATCGTATATCGGGCGCTGCCGGTTACGCAAGAACGAAATTTGGGGGACAAGCATCCGTTTAATCCGATCGAGCGTGCGCTGGATAAGCTGACGATGCTGCTACAGCAAATCTGGGGTGTGTGGGATCGATGCTTGAAGATCTCTGTTGGGACCGCAGCGACAAGAGATATGAATCTAACTGTGCCGCTGCAAGCTGGAAAGAGCTTCCGCGTGAATGATGAAGGTACGGGCTTTGAAGTGACCGAGGACCCCGCTGTGGCGATGCAGGCCGCACAGATCTCTGCTACGCTGGCCACGTCGGCGAAACAGGCGGCGGAGGAAGCGCAGGCTGCGGCGGAACAATCTGCGGCGATCGCGGTGACGGCTGCGATTAAAAACTATGACAATGTTGCCGCCATGAAGGCTGATACCCATGTATTTGCTGGGGCAAAAGCGATTACGTCCGGCTATTACAGTGCAAATGATGGCGGCGGTGGGAATTATATTGTTCGTGCTAAAACAGCTGAAGATGTAGAGGACAATGGCAGTATTCATTTTTTGCAGAACAATTTAGTGGCGGAACTGGTTGCTACAAGAGCAAACGTAAAACAATTTGGTGCAAAAGGGGATAATACACATGATGATACAGTCGCAATTCAAACTGCAGTAGATTATTGCACCGGAAGGGCTGGAGGCACAGTGTACTTCCCTGAAGGGGACTACAAAGTATCAGATACGATATGTATTAATGCATCAAACATAAAGGTAGCTGGCGCAGGAAAGTGCAGGGCTATATTACGGCCAACGCCAGACCTCATTATAGACGCAAATAATTTAAATGTGAAATGGACACTTTTTGTTGAAAATACAAACCCCGTAGTCAGTACGGAGCTTACAGGGACAATCGCACGTAGCGCCTTAAGTATGACCGTTGCAAACGGAGCGGGTATTAAAGCGGGTATGCTTGCTTATATAAAAGGGTCTTTCGATACGTCTCCATGGTCTTGTGATAATCGTGGTTCTGCTGTAAAAGGAGAAACAAATGAGGTTAAAAGCGTTAATGGAAATACTATTAATCTTAACTTCCCTGCATTTACTAACTTCTCAAACAGCGAGAACGTGATCGTAGAATTTGTAGAACCCTTACGAGGGATAGAAATTAGCAACATTGGTATATCCTGTCCTGAAGGCTGTGCGGTTGACGCAAGGCAATACAGAGGCTTCGGCTTAAAGGGATGTATAGATGCGTCAATCCACGACTGCTACGGCTGTGGCTGTGGCATGTCCTGTCTCGAATCAATGTCGTCTGTTAAAAGCACCTTATATGGCAATCAGGTTGACGAAGCGTATGCGTACTATCCCGGGACAAGCACTATTTACGGATTAGGATATGGCTTACGATGTAGCGATGATTCCTTATCGTCTATTGTTAATAACAGAGGCGAAAACGCAAGGCATTGTGTTGATATTAGCGGAGACTACCCCTCGCATGGAATTTTAGTTTCCGGGAATATATTTCGCAGTGCGATATCTGATTACGGAGTTCTTTCAACACACGGTCCTGCGGAGGGGTGTACGTTCACAAATAATGTGGTGGCAGGAAACAACTACGCTATATGCGTTCGCGGGGAGAATATTCTTGTTAAAAATAATACCTTCTTTGGGTCTATAATGGAAACATTTGGGAGAAACAACGCTTATGAGAGCAACTATGTAGATGGTGCTATGTCTATCTGCAATCCGGATATGGATGCGGTTGATAACTATTTGCTTGTTAAAAATAATATATTTAAGTTTTCCGGAGCTTATCACTACTTAAAAAAGAATACTAATACTAACACGCCGTTTTCCCTGTTCCGTAATTTAACGTATGTAGGAAATCTGCATATCTATACTGCTGTGATGCAAAATCAAGGGGTGTTTGATATAAGCTACACGGGATCTCCTACCATCACATTCGAACGACTTGTATGGCGTGATAACTATATACGGTTAGCAGATAATAACGGAACAGTAAAATCTACAATACTCAAAGATATGTCAAAAGTAATCATGAACAATAGCGAGTGGACGCCGTTCGTATCAGATAATCAAGTAAGCATCAATCCGTACGAAGGCTACCTATTAGGGGATACCTGCTATCGTAGAAGGCAAAAAAGACCTGTATGGTTTGATGGTGAACGCTGGTTAACGGCTGACGGGAGACTTTCTACAGACAATGCATCTTCTGTGCCCACGAAAGGAAATTATAAAAGGGGCGACATAGTCTGGAACTCCGCACCGACCCCCGGTGGCTTCCTCGGATGGATATGTGTTGCCACGGGAACGCCTGGGACGTGGAAGGGCTTTGGAACAATAGAATCTTGAGGAGAGGAAATGGACTACGAATCTTTGTTGGAAACACTCGGACACGCTGCACGAAAGATTGTCGAATCGTGGCAAATTAAATCCATAGCGGCAAGCGTCCTCGGCATATTGCAATTTCATGCGGAGCTGCTGGGGCTGTTTGTCCTTGTGGTAATTATTGACCTGATCACGAAGTGGATATCACTGTCATATAGTTATCTTATCGCTTACAACGTGAAAGCCCCGGGGGTGGCGCAGTGTGTAGTGGCCATCCCTGCGGCGCACAGGGCAGGTGTTATACGGTCTTATACAATGAAAACTCGCTTCGCCAGCAAGTTGATCATCTACTTGTTGCTGGCTACGGCAAGTGGAGCGGTAGACAGAATGCTTATTTTAATGAAGCACCCAGGAATTTTTCTGCCGCTTTGTATAGGATATTTAGCCGCCACGGAGCTTTTGTCCTGCATCGAGAATCTGAACGATGCGAATGTAAGTATCGCGGCAAAACTGATTGATAAGGTGAAAGCGAAGGTATGAATATGTATAGATCGAAACATTGGTCCGTCACGGAATGGGACTGTTACGGGAATGCGCAGAATGGTTATGCGTGGGATGATGAAACGGGGCACCTGTGTACGGACGATGAACGGACGGCTAATCTTTTCCGGATATTGGATATGCTGCGGGAATGGAACCTGAATTGGCGTGTTAACATGACATATCGTGGCTGGAACAGCGGCTACCGTGATGCGTATGTTAATGCCCGCTGTGGGGGTGTACCTGACAGCTACCATACGCGGGGCTGCGCAGCGGACATTCACATCGGTGGACAGGATGACACGGACACTGCCCTGGCCGATACGGTCCTCGTCGCAGCGGAGGCGTGGGGGCTTGAGGACAAATTAGGCATCGGTTACTACGGTGATTGGATCCACATTGACACACGCGGGTATACCGCAAGGTGGAGGGGGTAATATGTATGATGTATTATCAGCGTTTTTCTGCAAATACAAAAAAGCTATTGTCTCTATTAGTATCTGTGTTGCTTGCGTTTTTGCTGCTTTTTATTCCGGCTACATGCTCGGCATCCGGAACGCAGGAAGCGGATCGGATGCCGGCAATCACGTATCAGATTACGGAACAGGAATTAGTGCAGCTGGAGAGCAACTTAACCAAGCAGCAGCAGCTGTCAGTAACGCAGCAAGCGGAATTAACCAGGCTGCGGGCACAGCTGCAAAAGTCTCAGATGGAATTACAGCTGCTGAAGAATCAGCTCAATACATCCAGCGTGCAGTTGACAATAGCGCAGCAATCATTGCAGAATGCAAATCAATCCTTGCAAAAATACGCGCGAGAGGAAAAAAAGAAGCGCCTTAAAATTAAGGCGCAAAGGAACATATGGGTCGGGGCCAGTATTTTACTCGCCGCCATTGCGATTGTAAAGTAAATAATTTAGAGTATGTATTATAATGAAGAAAGATTTTTTCTAAACGGCGATAGGATAAATCGCAAATATAGCTGGCGCACGGATAACAGTAGTTTGTCTACCGTCCCATGTACGCCCACCAACATTTTTAAAATTTAACCAAGTGACATTTAAGCTGTTCGGTAGCAATCATGCCGAGCAGCTTTCTAGTTTGCGATATTTGCAGAAATGCCTGGTATTCATAACGCCAATGAACATAAAAAAACAGAAGACAGTTATTTTCAGGCCCTCGGTATCCGGAGTTTCGAGCCCGGACCGGAATCCTTAAAAGACATGTCTGCTGTTACAAATCGTATTATAGATAGTCAAAGAAATGGTATGTTTCAACGCTGCTCAAGCGCTGTTTTTCAAAAAAATACCCGTACATTTATATTAAAATTATAAAAATTTCAAAAAATCGCTAAAAACAGGCAAAAAAAACAAGATAAGTGCTTGCAAACACTGCTAAACACTGGTATCATAATATTAGATGCTATAGGTAGGGCATCCTGATAAAAATTTCATGTAAAGGGAGATTTTATTATGAACAAAAAAGAACTCATTGTAGCTGCAGCAGCAGCATCCGGCCTCTCTCAGAAAGATGTTGAAAAAGCATTAAAGGCTCTGATTGAAGTTACTGTAGCCGAAGTTGCTAAAAAAGGCAAAGTGCAGTTAATTGGTTTCGGTACGTTTGAAGCACGTGAACGCGCTGCTCGTACCGGCAAAAATCCTCAGACCGGCGCTCCGATTAAAATTGCTGCTGCCACCGTTCCTGCTTTTAAAGCCGGCAAGGCTTTCAAAGACGCTGTAGCTGTAAAAAAAGCAGCTCCCAAAAAAGCAAAAAAAGCAAAAAAATAATCTGAAGTGATTATGAACGGCCTGTCTGTTTTCAGACAGGCCGTTTTTGCGTGAAACTTGCGTCTCTTTTAATATATAGGTATAATTGATAAAACAAGAGAATTATGTAGAGGCAGGGTGAAGTATGATTTCCATTGGAGAAAGGCTGATGCAGGTGGTTTCTATGGTACCGCCCTGCCAAAAGATGGCTGATATCGGTACGGATCACGGGTATGTGCCTGCCTGGCTGTTAGCGCATAAGGTCTGTCAGGCGGCGATCGCTTCCGACATAGCGGAAGGCCCTTGTTCCGCTGCTCAGGAAACAAGACAGCGCTATCAGTTACAGGACCGCATGGAAATACGCCAGGCTCCCGGCCTGCAGGGACTGAATCCGGGGGAAGTACAAGCTGTCGTCATCGCAGGGATGGGGGGCGCTACGATACGGACTATTTTAGAAGAATGTCCGGAAATTACCAACACCGTGGAAACCTTTATCTTACAGCCGATGAACGCCGCCTCGTTAGTCAGAAAATGGGCTGTTGCCAATGGGTATCGGATAGCGGAAGAAACGCTTTGCCGGGAACAGGGTCGTTATTATGTGATCATACGGTTGGCCGCAGGGCAGGAAAGCACTGTTCTATCGGACTTTGAGGCAGAGATAGGCCCTTGTATTTTACATAACAAACCGCCTTTGTGGCAGGAATACCTCAGGCAAAAAGCTGTGTATTTTCAGAAAGTCTGTACGCAGATGGAACGCAGCCGAACGGCCTTTCACAGTGAAAAATATCAACTGTTACAAAGTTATTGCCGCCGGATAGAGGAAGTAGTATCGTAAAATTCATATCGTTCCATATAAAGGAGAAGTAACGATGGATCTTCTGGTCAAAGACATGGTTAAAATTTTAAATGAAATGGCGCCTCCCCGTTTGGCGGAAGACTGGGATAATGTAGGCCTTTTAGTAGGCAGAATGAAAAAACCGGCACGCGTGATTTTATGTTCGCTGGATTTTTCCAAAGAGGTTTTGGAACAGGCGCAGACCGTCCATGCAGACCTGATTGTTACCCATCATCCGGCTATTTTTAAAGGGATCAGGCAATTAACCGACCTTGACTGGCAAACAGCATTGCTGTTGCAAGCGGCTCAGGCGGACATCGCGGTCTACAGCGCGCATACGAATTTGGACAGCGCGGTGGGCGGTGTTAATGACATCCTTGCCGCTTTATTGGAATTGACCAACGTGGAAGCATTAAATGGTGAAGAGGACTCTTTAGAAGGGCTTGGCCGCATAGGACAGCTGGCAACGCCCCTCAGTGCCGAAGCGTTCGCGCAGAAGGTAAAAAAGGCCTTGCGTCTTCCGTATGTTACCCTGATTTCCGCTCAGCGCCCCGTGTCTAAGGTGGCGGTCTGCGGCGGCAGCGGCATGAGCCTTTTAAATGTAGTGGCGGCTTCGGGCGCCGATACCTTTGTGACCGGGGACATTCACTATCATGACGCGCAGGATGCGGTGGGAAAAAATATTAACCTGATCGATGCGACGCATCAGGGAACGGAGCTTCCTGTGGCAAATCATATGGCGGATCGTCTTTCTTTGCGTTTGAGTAAAGAAAACTCTGCGGTGAAGGTGTTGGTGGCCAAAGAAACAACGCTGATGCGAATCCTGTAGCTTCGCCGACGCTGCTCGCCAACGCTGCGGCAATACACTCCTTAAAGTAGTTAGACTACAAAATACCGGTTAAAGTCCACCGCATCGGAATGTATTATATGTCACAAGGAATAAATTTTTAAGAAAGGAACGTATGGTAGTAGCTTCTGACTCTATCATACAAGTATACCCATGATTAGTGAAATTAAAGCCGGAGAGCGTTTTTACCAGCCGGTGGTACTGCGTTTACAAAAAGTAGGCACTTCCTCGAATGGCGGTGTTTTTGCCAAGGGAACGGTGGAAGACAATAGCGGTAAAGTGCAGTTTATTGCCTTTGAAAAGGATATTGTCAATCGTTTGCGGAATCTGGAAGGGCCCAAAGCCTATGTGATCGCCGGTCCTGTGGATATCGTAAAATATTCCAGCAACCTGGCCTTGCAGGTGATCATTCAAAAATTAGATCCGATCATGCCGGAAGACGATATTTCAAATCTGGTGCCGGTAGGGGATTTTGACATAACGCAGTATCAGGCAAAGCTTGCCGGTCTTATTGAAGGAATTCGTACGCCCAGCCTGCGTATGCTCCTGCAGAAAATTTTCAGCGGTAAATTTTATGAAGACTTCTGTAAGAACCCGGCCGGAACCAAGATGCATCATGCCTATCTGGGAGGTCTGCTGCAGCATTCTGTGGATGTCGCCTCGCTGGCGTCTCTTATGGCGGGTGAAATCGGCGGGGCTGATAAAGATATTGTGGTGGCGGGAGCGTTGCTGCACGATATAGGCAAGGTAAGAGAAATCTCCGCCGGTATCGGTTTCCCCTATACAACGGAAGGACGCCTGTTAGGTCATATCACGTTATCGGTATTTCTGGTCCGGGAAGCGGCGATGGAATTAAAAGTACCGCTGCCTGCCCTGCAAAATCTGGAGCATGTCATTCTGGCCCATCACGGGGATAACGAAAAAGGTTCTCCGATGGCTTGCGCTACGAAGGAGGCCTTTATCGTGCATTATGCCGATGAGATCAATGCGGTCATGAATCAGTTTGAAAGAAAAAATAAGAAATTGCAATGGGATTTTAACCCCATGCTAAAGCGGTATTTGCTGCTGAATAAAGAAAATTAGTAAAATCATAACGAAATGACTTGATGTTGTGTGTCGTCTATGGTATACTTTGTTTCGCATAAAGAAACAAGTTAAGCTTGACGTTCGTATCGTCGGGCCTGGTTTCTTTTACTAAGCTATTTCAGTCCCTTCGAGGGATTGCGATAGACCATGTGAGTGTGAAAGGCAATCGCGGCGTCCCTGCGGGGACGGTGAGGAAAGTCCGAGCTCCATAGGGCAGAATGCCGGATAACGTCCGGCGAGGGAAACCTCAGGGAAAGTGCCACAGAAAAGTGTACCGCCGGGCTTCGGTCCGGTAAGGGTGGAACGGTGCGGTAAGAGCGCACCAGCAAGTGAGCAATTACTTGGCTTGGTAAACCCCATTCGGAGTAAGACCAAATAGGGAAGGGATGAAGCGGCCCGCTGAACCTTCCGGGTTGTGTCGCTGTATCCTGGGAGTAATTCCGGGAATAGATAAATGATTGCCGCCGCTTGTCGGAACAGAACTCGGCTTATTGAACACTCACTTTGTCAATTCGGCTGCCGGAAACGGCAGCTTGTTTTATTTTAATTTACCTTTAATAGTGAAAACTCTTACAGCGAAGTGCTGCTAATCGCCTGGTTGACAGATGCGCATAATGACTTCTAAATGACGCCATAATGACAAAAGGACGAAAACCTTTAAAAAAGTTCACAAATAAGGGCGAATTTTATGGTATAATACTTTTCGTAATGAACTTTTGTCATGAAGAGGAAGAAAGGATGTGCCGCATGCCAGTCAGAAAGCTTGCTTCTTTGTTACTTGGACTAACGTTGTCCTGTTTCTCTTTTTCCATGACTTTTGCGGATTTTGCTTATGGTGACCGTGGAAATGAGGTTATGGAAATACAGAAACAGTTAGCCACCCTGCATTACAGCGTGGGAGAATTGGATGGAGTATTCGGACCGGCTACGGAACAGGCCGTAAAGTCGTTCCAGGCAGCAAAAGGATTAACCGCAGATGGTGTGGTAGGCGATGCTACCTACCGCAGCCTTATGAATAAAGAGATGCCGGTCAATCGTTCCGGCAACAGCGCCCTGACACGCAGCATCCTTCGTACAGCCTATGGTTTGCGCGGTGTGCCTTATGTGTTCGGGGGAACGTCGCCTTATGGCTTTGACTGTTCCGGCTTTACCAGTTATGTGTTCCGTCAGGCAGGCATTTCCATTCCCCGTATGGCTGACGGTCAATACCATGCTTCGACCCGCCTGTCCTCCGCGAATTTGCGGCCGGGGGACCTGGTGTTCTTTACAACGTATGCCGCCGGTGTTTCGCATGTCGGCATCTATGTCGGAAACGGCCAGTTTATCCATGCTTCTTCCAGTCGGGGCGTTATGGTGTCGGATGTGTTTACCGGCTACTGGGGCGCCCGTTATATAGGGGCCGGCAGAGTATATTGATCGTTGCGTCAAATACCGGGGATTTCGTACAATGGATGCCAGGGATCTCGTACCATGAAATGGCTTTTTAAAACAGCTGAGCGCTGCATCGTTCTCAGCTGTTTTTTTATTGCTGTAAACACAAAATTTAGGCGCGGAAGCGTTTTACATTTTACGCATCATTTTCTTGTGTAACTGCCCCATTTGATTTTGTAACTTATATTACATTTATAATTTAAGAATAGAAAGTGTAAAATTGACAATCAGTAAGTTAATTTGATATAATTATCTAAATAAATTTATTGTGGATATAGTACCTGAGTATGGATATTTAGTAATATCTAAGGAGGAATAAGTAATGAATAAAGCTTACAAAGTAATCTGGAGCAAAGTCAAAGGTTGCTATGTGGTGGTGTCGGAGCTGGCGAAGGAACGGGGAAAAAATAACTCGCGCGGAAAACATGCCCTGCTTGCCGGCATTGTGATGGCTACCCTTTTAGGGAGCGCTCTTTTCCCCGCGGATATGGTTTATGCGGCGGACGGGGCAGCGCACTATGTTAACGTTGCTGTGAATACGGGCAAGACCATAGAAGCAAGAAAATATCCGGGAGAAACCATTGAAGAATCCGCTATCGATCCGGATGTGAACTATGATCTCTCCGCGAACCCCACCATCAACGCCATCAGTATTGGCGCGGAAACAAGCGCAGGGGCGAATGGCGCTGTCGCTATGGGATTCAAGACCATAGCAAAAGGAGAATATGCGACCGCTCTCGGAACAGGTTCGGCAGCGTATTCAAAAGGGGATCTCGCTCTCGGCTGGAAAGCGTATACAGATTGGAACCAACCGAATAAAATCGCGATCGGCACGGAATCCACCGCGTTGAAAGAAAACGGTATTTCCATCGGTACCAAGAGCAAAACTTGGTATGACAACGCGATCGCTATCGGTAATGAAGCGGAAACGGGCAACAAAGGCGGCGTGACCAGCAATGACTCGATCGCTATCGGTAATAAAGCGAAAATCCAGGGACAGAAGAACGTCGCGATCGGCTCCGAAGTCACTGTGGGCACAGGGTCAACCAGTAGCGGCAGTTCCTATGTCGTCGCCATCGGTAGTGAGTCCCACGCCTACGACACGGACAGCGTTGTCATCGGCGGTCACAGTGAAGTTCACGAAAATGCCGTTGTCGTTGGTAACCGTTCCAAAGCCGACATGCAATCGGTGGCGGTGGGCAGCGGCATTGAAGCGGGCAAATGGTCGGTTGCTATCGGGTTGAGCAGCAAAGCGAAGAATCACGCGATCGCCATGGGTTACTCTTCGGAAGCATCGGCGGTGGACTCCGTCGCCTTCGGTAATAATGCAAGTGCCAAAGGACTCGGTGCGATTGCCATCGGCGGTAACTACGATCGGCCGAACGAAGGGGCGCAGGCGTACAGCGGTGACACGATTGCCATCGGTCGCGGCTCGGTTGCCGGTAATGAAGAGGATACGGCAACGGTGTATAATAGCGTCGCTGTCGGACGGGAAGCCAGAGCGTACGGTAAAAATTCGATCGCATTGGGCGGAACTGCCAATGTAGGTGATATCTGGCAAAAACAATTAGCTGATGGCGGTACGGCGATCGGCAGCAGTGCCAATGCGGCCTTGGAAAACGCTACGGCGATCGGATATCATTCGATAGCCTATGCGAAAGACGCGGTCACTATCGGCGCGAACACCAGAGCGGATATCGATGGTGGCGTGGCGTTGGGCAGTGACTCCAACGTAGGCTCTTATAGCTCTTCGAGTTACGGCAAAGCGGGTAAAGTCGGTTATGATCCGTTGGGAGCCGGTGCGGACGAAACTTCCACGTGGAAGGCTACAAAAGCGGCCGTTTCTGTCGGTAATCAGCAAAAGGACATTACCCGACAGATTATCAATGTCGCTGCCGGTACGGACAACACCGACGCGGTCAACGTGGCGCAGCTGAAAACTCTCGGGCGCAAAGCATGGAAAGACCTTGCTGAGGCGAAGGATCAGCTGGGGGCGAGAATCGCTACCAATACCGGAAATATTACCAAACTTTCCACTCGCGTAGGCACAAACGAGCGAGATATAGTGGGCCTTAAGCGGGATGTAGATACAAATGATACAAGAATCAGATATTTATATGACAATATGCCTTTCAGGCATTTCATTTCCGTTAACGAAAAAAATACTAATAAAACTTCACCGAACTACAAGAATAACGGAGCAAAAAATGTAGGTTCTATTGCGATCGGTGTCAATACTGCTGCTTACGGAGACGATGCCGTTGCTTTGGGAGGAAACTCATTTGTCAGAGGACAGGGCAGTGTTATTGTCGGTGAAAGTTCGGACAATTATACCGGTGGATTAGATGCTAAAGAAGGACAGTTTGATCAAAGCATTATCCTCGGATCAAATAACACCATCTTTGCTTAAAGTGCGGAAAATGGTGGCCGGGAAGATAAAATTATCGGGAACATGAACAGAGTAGAGGAGTCCCATGGCACCTTTGTCCGCGGTACGGGCAACATGGTGTATGATGCGTATAATGATGAAGCGCTGACTGACGACGATAAACAAAAAGAGCAGGATTTCCTTGATCCGATTGACGGTGGAGACCCGATCGGTCTCTTCCAAAAAGGAAGAAGCCATGTCACTGTCGAAGGTGACGGTAACATGGTCGCAGGTTCTCTCTATACACAGGTTTCCGGCGTGGGTAACGAAGTTTCCAATTCGCAACCTGACGAGAATGGGCCAAGCACCCCGAGAGTAACCTACAATATTGTAACGGGCAACAGAAACACCGTTGTCGACTCAAGCCATAACCTGATCATAGGTGACAACCACGAGTTGGAAAAAGTGAATGGAAATATTATTATCGGCTCGCTGCAAACGAAAGCAAAAACCGAAGCATCGAACGTGACCATTCTCGGCAATGACGCCAACGTCAGCGTCGAAGGCGGCGTCGCTTTGGGTACCGGTTCCGTAGCAAGTACCGCTGCCGGTGTTTTCGGGTACGATCCCGCCACGGACAAAGCATCCACAACAGACAATGCGACATGGAAATCCGGAAACGGCGCGGTCTCTGTTGGTACGCAGGATAAAACAAGACAGATCATCAACCTCGCCGCAGGGACAGCGGACACCGATGCGGTGAACGTAGCCCAACTCAAAAACAGCAAGACCGCTGTCGAAGCAGGCGACTATGTGACCGTTACGAAAAAAGCGGAAGACGGAAAGGGAACGACCTACACCGTCAAAGGACCGAAACTCACTTCCGTAGACACCAATTTGACGGTTACGGATGAGGAAGAAACGGTAGCAGGTACGACGGATAAGAAGAAAGTAGGCTACAAACTCGAACTGAGCAAAACGCTCACAGGATTGGAGAGCGTAAGCAGTAAAGTGTTCAAAGCGGGTGATAACGTCACGCTTGGCGAAACAGGTCTTACCATTACAGGCGGTCCGTCTGTCACCACGACAGGCATTGACGCCAACAACACTATTATCACCAACGTGGCAGCCGGAGCGGCGGATACCGATGCGGTTAACTTCGGACAGCTGAAAGACGTAAAATCTATCGCGACAACCAACGAAGGTAACATCACCAAACTGAAGGCAGGCTTCATCGTGAAAGACGGCGGAAAGGGCAAGGCGGACGTTACACTCGGCGGAGATACGAAGCAGGAAGTTACCTTCAAAGCGGCCGTAGACAAAACAACGCAAGCAACGGCGGATACGAAATCACTGTCCTCGTCCGTTGATGCAGACAGAAATGTCACCTACACGCTGAATATGAGCCAGCTGAAAAAAGACCTCGGCATTACCGAAGGCACTGACGGCGTCATGAGCTCTTGGAAGCTGAAAGCAACGGGTGGCGATACAACACCGCAGGAAATCAAAAACGGCGAAGCTGTTACTTTTGACGTAGCTGCAGCGGATAAAGGACTCACCGTCACAAGAGACGGAAAGACAATTAAGTACGGTATCGAAGGCAGTAAGATTGACCTCGATGGCAATACGAGCATTACCAATCTGAGTAATGAAATCGAAAAGAGCAAGATCCATTATTTCTCTGTCAAATCGGATGACAGCGCAAATCCTGCCGGAACGAACTGGAAGAATGACGGCGCGAGCGGCGAAAACGCAATCGCGATTGGCAAAGATGCCAAAGCCAAAACGAAAGCGTCAGTAGTGGTTGGTTTGAATGCGTCATCCGACGGTGCGGCCAATGACGGAGTCGCTGTCGGTAATACTGCTTCTGTCACAGGCTTCGGCGGTGTAGCAATCGGGCGCGGAAGCAGTGCGGAAGGCCAGGAAACGGTAGCGATCGGCGCCGGTGCCAAGGGCGTGATTCATCGAACCGTAGCCATCGGCGGCCAAGCCAATGCAGGCGGATTCGGAGCCGTAGCCATCGGCAGAGATAGCTCCAGCAACGTGCGTGGCGTATCTGTCGGTATCGAAAGCAACAGCAAAGAGTTCGCCGTATCTGTCGGTACTAACAGTTTCAGTAACTTCCGCAGCGTTGCGGTTGGTGAACTGGCCAATGCGGAATCGAAGTACTCTGTAGCGGTTGGCGACCAAACGGCATCGTACGCAGAGGCGGGAGTCACCTTGGGTAATAAAACCCGGGTGTATGGCGACAGCTCCGTGGCAATCGGTAATGAGGCAAGGGTATCAGGAAAACCGTTAACCGAGGCAGAATTCAACGCATTGCCGGATGCGGAAAAACCATCGTATAAGGTACAGATAGCTCGTTATCCCAACCCTGCTGATCCGGATCATCCGACTATTGAGAAAACATATTTCAAAGTTTTCAACGCCGCAGACTGGAACGCTCAAACGCATTATAATTCTATAGCAATCGGCACGACTTCTTTCGTGGAAGCAAAAGAAGCGATTGGTATCGGTGCGGCTACATGGATTCATGGCGACCGCGGCGTAGCGTTAGGATATACGGCTACGTCGGGAGAAAAAGGAACGGCGCTTGGCGCAGGAGCGCAAGCCAAGGCTAACGCAGGTGTTGCCTTAGGTGAAGGCGCGGTGGCGGATACCGCTGCGGAAGTGGCCGGTTATGATCCCAAGACAGGAAAAGCATCCACAGAAACTACGCCGACATGGAAATCCGTGAAGGGCGCTGTATCTGTCGGTAACGCTGACGCGACACGACAGATTACCAATCTTGCCGCAGGCAAAGAAAACACCGACGCGGTAAACGTGGCGCAGTTGAAAGCCGCGCAGACTCATTATTTCTCTGTCAATGCCGACCACAGCAGCTCTCCCGACGGCACTAACTATAACAACGACGGCGCCAAGGGCGAGAACGCTATGGCTGCGGGTGTCGGCGCCAACGCCAAAGGAAAGTATGCCACGGCCCTGACTGGCGGCAATGCCGGCGGGGATTATTCCTTTGCCGTAGGACGGGAGACGACAGCCAGCGGAGATTATTCCACGGCCATGGGATCTGAAACGACAGCCAGCGGAGATTATTCCACGGCCATGGGATCTGAAACGACAGCTGGCGGAGAAGCTTCCACGGCCATGGGATCTG